>ERZ824473.1026-NODE-1026-length-43233-cov-5.244059_pt1 | contig 43233 bp, 48 predicted proteins | sample MGYA00519874_ERZ824473 | MGnify/ENA primary metagenome ERZ824473 (study PRJEB31778, sample SAMEA3449151) | human gut metagenome | biome: human gut; feature: human-associated habitat; material: faeces | place: United Kingdom | collected 2010/2012 ... | reverse complement strand
ATAGTATTACTTTAACCATAAACACCACCCGCCTTTCCTACGATGAATCGTATAATATTGGGTGGCAAAACCGTTCCACTAATTATCAATTTTCTATTTCATTATTCTACAATATTATTTTTTATTTGTCTACAGTATTTACAAATTTTCACAATTTGATTTGTGTAGGTTTGTCAAACATATGTCAATTTTTTTGAAAAATATATCTATTTCTCCTTTGTTAATTCAATAATTATCTCTTCTCCATTTTCTTTAAATAAATGTACTTTTAAGTTATCTGTCGCATCATAATTTGTTAAATTAAATGTATTATAATATCTTACAATTCCATCTTCTTTAACACTGATCATTCCGTCTCCATCTGATCTACCTGCTGGATAAAATTTTCTTCCGTCAGATGTTTCAACACATTCATTTTCGTTATGAGCAATGCCATTGCAATTACTTAAATAAATTTTAAATGCTGTATTTGAAACTCTAGCACTATCAAATTTATAACTTTCATCACTAATAGAAACTAATTTATATTGAACTATATTAGATTGTGCCATTTTACTTGGTACATCTATTTCGTAACTCCATTCGCCTTCATAAATTCTATATTTTTCTTTACCTTTTTCCCAATAGCTATTTCTTATCTTACTAAATGTTACTTTTAATTTTTGAGATGTAGGAAATTCTTTCGGATTTCCTGTTGCTGTTAAATAATATTTAATTTCATTATCATTTACCTTTTGACTTGTGTCACTATATGAGCCATTATAACTATCATATTTATCTCTTGCGTCTTGTTCTGTCAAATGTAACGCAATTATTTCTTCAGTTTCAAGTTCTCTTGTTGCGAAAACTTTCTCATTTTTCTCATTTATTACTTTTAAATCCATTATATCTATTTTTCCATCATTTGCTAACATATCTTGTAAACTATAACTGTCATCAAATTTTATATTAAAATTCATATCAAAATTATCATTATCTATCAAAAATGATTCTATACTTGTACTAATTCCATTAGCTTCTTTGTATTCTGTATTTACATCACTATAATATCCATTCTCAGCCGCTGTTTGAATACCATCACTACTATTTGCCCCAAATTTATTAAAGATTTGTGTTGTAGCCAATACAACTCCTGTCGTTGAAAGAACAACACATGCTGCTATTCCTATACCTTTTCCTATATTTAATTTTCTCTTATTCATAACTATATCCTCCTCTTTTACATTAGATATAGCTATTTTCATTTTAACTTTTTCAAAAATCTTATTGTTATCCATCTAATTTCCCTCTTTTCTTATTTTATTTCTAATTCTGTATAGTCTTTGCTTTACACTAAATTCAGAAATCTTTTGTTCTTTAGCTATATCTTTTATTGATTTAGAAGAATAATAAAAATCTAAAAATATTGTTTTATCAATTTTCTTCATATTTTTCAGTTTTTCTTCTATTTTACTAATTTCTTCTACATTATCATCAAGAAGATCAATTTTATCATAATTATATAAACTATTTTCATAATCAGAAATATCAAAGTTTATTTTGACTTTTCTTAAATATTCTTTTACTACATTTCTTGTTATTCCTGCAATATATGAACTTAAATATTTATTAATATTTAGCTTGTCTTTATTCTTCCATAGTATAAAAAATACTTCAGAAACTATTTCTTCCTTGTCCTCATCCTTCAAACTATTTCTTGACATATTATCTATAATAGTAGCAGTATAAGATGAATATTCATTTATTATTTTTTCTAAATCAAGTTCATTATTTTTTATATAATGCTTTATTTCTTTATAACTATTCAATTTAGATCTAAACTCCTTTTTATATTTTAAGATATCTTACATTTATATATTGATAAAATTATAGAAAAAGTAACACTTTTTTAAAATTTATCAAAAAAAGAGGATTATTTTCCTCCCAAACATCTTATTTTTTGCATTATTCTATTTACATTTCTCAATAAATTCTCTAAATAAATTCTTAGTAAACTCATCTTCCATCATTAGCTCTGGGTGCCATTTTATTCCTATAATAAATTTTTTATTATCCAACTCAATCATCTGCATTTATCAAATTATATAATTTTGTTTCCTTATTTACTGATATTTTATGTCTGTAATCTTTGCTATGTATATTATGTTTTTGTGTTTTGTCTTCAATTAAATCTGTACCTAATGCTCTTAAAATGTTATTAAATCCTGCACAAATTCCAATAAGTGGTTTTCTCATTTTATCACCTCTAAAATTTGCTACTTATACTTTTATTTCTATATCTTTTGTCATTATATATAAAAAAACAGATAATTGCAATCAATTATCTGCCACTCATTATATTGTTTTTAATCTTTTTCAATAAAAAACATATTAACTGTACTTATAAATAAAATCAAATAAGAAATTGATACTAAAAATCCGCCCAAAACATCACTTGTATAATGCACACCTAAATAAATTCTACTTACACCAATGGTACAAATCAAAATGCTCAAAAGTGCAATTAAAATCCATTTAACATATTTGTTTTTAACATATTTATAAATCAAATATATTAGATATCCATAAAACGCCATACTCACCATAGAATGACCTGATGGAAAACTGTACCCTCTCTCTTCTATTATTCTGAATTCTGTAGGACGTGGTCTTTGTAATATTCTTTTTAATAATTGATTTAATACAGTAATTGTTACCAAATTTGAAAATATAGAAAATCCAATTTTTTTATTTTTTATTAATATAAACAATATTGCTGTCAACGATATTAAGAATACTGCTCCACCAAAGTTTGTAATAAATTTGGCTATTGGCGTTGCAAAATCTGATATTAAAAATGTTGATATTATTTTATATCCAATTATATCTCCATTCATTATTTCTTTATTGAATACATCTTCTGCTAATGCTAAAAATCCGATTAGTGCAATAAATAACACAAGCCATTTAAAGTTTTTCTTCATAAATTCTTTTGTTTTTTCTTTCATTTTAAATAATGTCCTCCTAAAAAATTTCTTTATATATTTGCTTTTCGTCTTCTACAATTAATATTTTTGCCATCTCCAATTCCAAAATATATATCTTTCCAAGTTTTTCCTCCATCAATTGCTTATTTTTCTATGATATCAGCCAATAAGATTTAATTCAAAAGTACTTTCTAGCAGTTATTGTTTACTTTATTTTTGCTCATAAATGTAACTTCAACTTTCACCTTTTTTTATTACTTCTCTGACTTATTTTAGCAATATACTGTTTCATATAAATCTACTTTTAATATTTTTTATTAACTTTTTTACATACAGCATCATACCATAATTTATTTCTATCATTTTCATTAACAAAATATGGTTTATATATTTCAAATCCACATTCATTTAATAATTTCTCATAAGTTTCTTTAGTATACTTATGTCTAAATCTTTTTACTTTAATATTATAATCTTCTTTTTCATAATAGCCTTCCATATCTTTTTCATTAATAGTAGTTCCTATAATTAAATATCCATCTTCTTTTAAAGATTTCTTAACATTTCTTAATACAATTTTAGCATCTTCTATTGGAAATAAATGGATAACAGCTATCATTTGAATAATATCAAATTGGTCATTTTCAAAACATAATTTAAAATGTTATCGTTTATAATTTGTACATCTGGATTATCTTTTTTTATAATATTACACATATTTTTAGAAATTTCTAATGCAGTTATTTTAAATTTATTATTATATTGTTTAAAAAATTTAATATTTCTTCCATGTCCTGGACCAATTTCTAATATTTTAATATTCTCTTTATTTTTTAAATTCAAATCATCATATATATTATTCCAAAAATCATAGCCAATTTTATAATTTCTAGTATTATACTCATTTGCTAAAATTTCATATGCGTTTTTATTAATTTCTATATATTCTTTATTCACAATAATAAAATCTCCTCTACAACTTAATATTGACTAAACATTTCTTTTAAAATTTTTATCGACTAATATTTAATTTTATGGCTCTTATCTCTCAAGAACTTCTCTAATTTGTTCTATTGTAATTGGTCCATCTCTCAAAATTTTTATTTCTTTTGAAGTACAATCTACTATTGTACTTCCTTTTCCAAATTTAACTGTCCCTTCCATCATTCCGTCTAGGTTTGGACATTCGTTTTCTATTTCATCTAGGTTTGTACATGTTGGTTCTCCACTTTGATTGGCACTGCTCATAAATATTGGATATCCTGTTTTTATAATTAATTCTTTTACCGCTTTTGATGTTGCCATTCGTACTGCAATTGTTGCTTTTCCGTTGTTTACATATTCAGGCACTTCTGGTCTTTTCTCTAAAATTAATGTTATTGGACCTGGCATAAATTCTTTTATTAGTTTTTCTGCCTTTTCATTTACTATTGCTATGCTTTTTATTTGTGCTTCATCTGAACACATTACTGGAAATGGTTTTGTATTTGGTCTATTTTTTGTTTTTACTAAATTGTCATGTGCTTTTTTTGAGTTTATTCTGGCACATACTCCATATACCGTGTCTGTTGGAACACTAATTACTCCATCATTTTTTAGTATTTTTGATAATGTATCTGTTTCGTTTTGTTTATATCTTTTTATCATAATTTTCCTCTTAAAATTTTTTAACATTTATTATTTAAAAATTCAGCAATTTGATCTAAATTTTCAAGAATTAGTCCACCATTATTTTTTATTATATCTTCAACATAATTAATACTTTCTAATTGGTGACCTTCAAATTTTTCATTTTCATATTCTTTTAAAATACAAAATATAACCTTTTTAGGAACTTTATTGCTATAATCAACGGCTGATGCAATTGAACTAAAACCTTTTTGTTTTGGTGTTATTACATAAACTAAATAATCACATTCTCTCATATCATTTTCTTTCTTTAATTTTATCGTTTTGTTATATTTCCATGTTCCGTTTTTTACAACTGGATTTCTATATTCAATTTTTTTATCTAATTTTTCAATTAATTCATTTCTCCACTTACTATTCCCGCAAGTTCCACCTAAATTTATTTTTAACATAAATATTTCCTCTCTTTTTTCATACTATGTCATTTATTTTTCATTTTCTATAATTCCATATGCCATTGCTATATTTGTTGGAACAATATATTTCGCATCTATCGCTTCTGCAACTATTAATGTAAAAGCACACATCGCTCTTGTAGCATACCACCAGTCTGGATCTTTAACTCTTTGTCTTATTTCGTCTAAAGAAATTGACTTATAATATCTTTCTGTTTCTTTTTTTCTGGTTTCAATATCCATCATAATTGGTGAAGCACTGTCTTTATACAAAGTATTTTCTTCATATTTTATTCCTGAACATCTAGCAAATTTTTCATGTCCACCACCTGCTAATATTAATATGTCTGCTTTTTGTTTTGGTAAATTTAATCTTTCTTTTATATATTTTTTTACTGTTTCTACATCAGTTGTCGCATAGTTTTCTGCTAAATCTGGAAACTCTTGCATTACATCTATAGCTCCAATTTTTGTGTTAGCACTTTCTTTTATTTTTTTATCATATATTGCAATTTCAGTGGAGCCTCCTCCACCAATAAAAACACATACTTTATCTTTTACAAATCTTGTTGCTCCTAAAACTGTTAATTTATTTTCCTCTTCTTGTGATATTATGTTAAAGTCATATCCTGTTTCTTTTTTAAATTCTGTTAGAAATTTTTCTTTTTCTTCTTTGCCTAGAGTTCTAAAAATACTTGTACCACATACATATATATCTTTTGAAATACATTTTAAATCATTTGTCTTTTTTATTAATTCTTTTATATCATCTTCCATTAAATGGTTGCTTTCATTGTAGTGTTTTTTAAATTGCATTGTGATTTCATCTAATCTCTCTACATTATGACCATTGTATTTGTCTATCTTTACACATGTTGAACCTACTTCTATAATTATTTTATTCATTTATTTTTCCTCCAAATTTTGTTATTTCTAATCGTCTTATCTTTAAAAAATTTTAAGTAAAAATATATTTCTATCTTAAATAGATTTTGCATCACCAAGTGCTATATATTGATTAAATATGATATTACTTATCTTTCTTCCCATATTATAAACATAATCATCATTCAAATAATTTTCGTCTTTAAAATCTTTTATCATAATTGTTAAAATATAATTACCATATATGGTTGATACTATTCCACCGTCATTTCTTACCGCTTCATATTTTCCACTTTTACTTACTATATAATTGACTATTGGATTTTCAACTTCTTTATAAATCTTATCAATTCCATCTCCAACCATTTCATGATATTTTTGATTTTTTATAATATCTATTATTTCTTGCGTAATTTTTTTATCAAATAATTCATAATTATTTAGTTTTTTCCATACCAAATAATAGTCATATGCTGTAGTTTCTGAAAATACTTCGTTTTCAGTTGATTTAAATTTACTATATAATTTTGTGTTATAACATCCAATATTTTCTATACTTTTATTTATATTTTCTATTCCTAAAAAATCTATTAATATGTTCGTAGCAACATTGTCACTTATAATCATCATTAATGTTGCAATGTCTAATATTGGTAGCTTTATTCCTTTACTTAAATATCTTAAAATGCCACTACCATTTACGTAGTCTTTTTCTTCATAACTTAAATTTTTTTCTTTATTAATCATGCCTTTATTGATTTGATTAAACAGTTCAATTAAAATAAATATTTTTATACAACTAGCAGCATTATATTTTTCATTTTCATTTATTTTTATTTTATTTCCTTTTAAATCATCATAATATATTGCTATGTTTCCATCAAAATTTACTATACTATTTTTTATTATTTTTTCTATGTTCATTGCTTTTCTCCTTATTTCAATATTTATTGAATTTTTTTATTTTTTATATATCTATAAATTTCTCCCCAATTATTAACTTCTTTGATGTACTCATTTTCTTCTAATTTCATCAAGTTTGTATCTCTAAAATATAATGTTTTTACCTCATTATCTGCTAGCCTTTTTATAATTTTCCAATCATCATCAATCATAATGTCTACTTTTTCATTTTTACAAATTTCTAATTTATCTTCAACATTCCAATAATATTTATCAAACTTAATATTATAGTCTTTAATAAATCCTTCATTACACTTTCCCTCTTTGTATATATATCATATTTTATTGTCTTTTTACTTATTTTGCAGTTTTAATCCGTCTTCCATATTTATTTTGGTTGGAACAATATATTTGCTCTCTATTTTGTGTGATATTAGATTTGTTAGCACTTTCATTGCTCTTGATCCATCAAACCATTTCGGATTATCACTATTTGCTCTAATCCTATCTAATGAAGTTACTAAAGCATCTTTATCATAATTATCACTCATTTCAGTCGTTAGCATATATTTTTGATTTTCGTTTTTATACAAAGTATTTTCTATTAAGTTATATTTTGCATTATTATACCAATATAAATGGTCTCCACCAGCTAATATTAAAACATCTGCTTTTATGTCTATTTTTCCAATTAAGTCATCTACATAATTATACACTTCATTGAATGAACAAGTTGGAATATCATTTTTTAAACTTTCAAATTTATTTGTAATGTCTACTACTCCAAAATCATAATATTTTTTATTTATAACTTTTTTGTTTTTTACAAATATTAGCTCAGTTGAACCTCCGACCTCCTATGAAAATACATATGTTTCCACTATATTCTATATTTTTGTAACATCCTAGTGCAGTGTAATTTGCTTCATCTTCTTGTGATACAACTTGAATTTTCAAATTAAATTTTTCATACATTTTCTTATTAATTTCATTTAGTTCTTCATTTGATATATTTCTAAATATACTACATCCATAAATATTTATATTGTTTGTGTAAGTTAATGCATTTTCTATTACTTCATACAATTTATTTATGTCTTCTTCATTAATTTGTTTTTTTATTTGATAATTTTTCTTTAATTCAATTGTAATAGTTTTTTCATATATCAATTTTTCTTCTTTGTATATATGTATTTTTGTATTATTACTTCCAATTTCAATAATACCAAACTTGTTATTTATATTGTTCATTTTATAATAACTCCTTTATTATTTATTCTCATATCTTGCATTTAAAATTTCAAATAATTTTTTCCATTCTTCTGGATGATTTACTATATCTTTGTCCTTATTTTTTATCATTTTTTCAAAGTCTTTATAATATATATTTTTTACTTCACTTACTTCTTCTTTTTGCAACTTCAAATTATTTAAATCTAAGTCCATTTCTATTAAATAAACATCATAAAATTGATTATCCAAAAATTTTCCATTATTTTCTACTACTTCTTGTGAAAATGAAAATAAATATTCTAATTTTTTTGTATCTAATTCAACCCCTATCTCTTCTTTAAATTCTCTTTTTATACTATCAATTTCTTTTTCACCACTAACAGGATGACCAGCAACTGATATATACAATTTATTTGGATACACATCTTCATTTTTGCTTCTTCTTTGAACCAATAATTCTTTATTTGAGTTAATTACCCATATATGAACTCCTTTATGCCAATATCCTTTACTGTGTACTTCTTTTCTTGGCTTTTTTTCTCCGGTTTTATTTCCATTTTTGTCTAATATATCTAAATATTCCATGATTCAACTTTTCACCTTTCATTTTCTCTTATATATGTTTTTATAAATTATATCTATTTATATTATCTATTGTAGCAAATCCACCTTTTTGATTTACTTTTTCTAAAAATACAATTCCATCTAGATGGTCACATTCATGTTGTATAAGTCTTGCAAAAAATCCGTTTATTTGTTTTATTATTTTTTCTCCGTTTTCATTATAGTATGTTAATTCTATATTTTTATATCTCTCTACTTTTCCTCTAATTATTGGAACACTCATACATCCTTCAAATTGCACATCTGTATTTTCAGATAGTTTTTTCCAAGTCGGATTTATCATTGCTGTTATCGGTATTTCTTCTGCATCATTATATTTAATATTATCTTTTTTTGCACCTACTACAATTATTCTTTTGTTTATACCTATTTGCGGTGCAGCAATTCCTAAACCAGTCCCAAATTCTAATGTTGCTTTTAAATCTTCTATTATATGCGAAATTTCTTTATTTATGTTATTCACTTTATTACATTTTTTTTGGAGAATAGGATCTCCTACTTCTCTTATTTTTAGAATTTTTCCCATAATATACCTGCTTTCTTTATTTTCTTTATGGTATAATTATCTAAAATATATCATATTTTTCTTTCCAATTTTATCTCCATATATCTCCGTTAATATGTTTTGTTAATGCCATTATAAAAGCATTTTTTGTTAAATCAATTCTTGACACTTCGTTTTTTGTCAAATAACTTATTCCACCTTTTCCTTTGCCTAATTCTTGTCCATCAAATATCTTGTCCATAACTTTTCCAAGTTCTGTTGCTTTAATTTCGTCAATGTATTTATCAGGAATTGGAAATCCTTGGCTAGTTCCTACACTTTGAAATCCTTTTGAATCTTCCACAACTACTGCATTTATGTCAATCCATTCTCCTAAAGAATTTGTGATACCTGCTTCACTTGAAATATAAAAGTCTGCTTCTACATTATTGTTTAAAGCATATTCTTTTAGATTTTTTACTCTATTTTTTGCTCCTTGAAGTATTTCCTCGTTTATTGGTTGATCTCCTACATTTGAATCTACTGGTATTCCTTCTATTTCTACTTTGTCAAAATATTTTTCAAATGCTTGCTTTGCTCCTTCAATTTTTCCTGGATTTTTTGTTCCTATTAATATTTTCATAAATGTTCCTCCTTAAAACTCTATTTCTTCACTTTCTGTCAATTCTCCATTAAATCCATAAACTTGCTTACATAATGGTGATTTTCTTTTTCCTTCATGTATAACTACTTTTTCCAAATCCTCATATATACTATGTAGTTTTATACCGTACTTTTTCATTTTCTCTACGCTCATTTCTTTAAACGCTGGACATGGTAGTATTGTTCCATCATATTTTATATCTAATTTTTCAGTTCCTGCTGTGCATAAATGTGATATTTTTCCATTTAATGGAATTTCAATTCTTATATTACCGCTATAATTTTCTTTTTCTTTTTTTAATATTTCTCCAAATTCTCTTAACTCTGTTTCATTTAACATCAAGTCTTGTTTGCTTTCTAATCCTCTACCTTGTGGTACAAAATTTAGAATACTAATATTTTTTACTTTTGACATTTCTAAGCATTCTATGATATCTGGAAATTGCCTATAATTTGGCTTCATAGGAATAAAATGAACGTCTACATTTAATCCAACAATGCTTGCTCTAATCAAAGAATCCATTAAATATGTATTTAATGCTTTTCTTCCCATCAACTTGTTATCAATACTTTCATCTAATGCTTGCCAATCAAATACGATTTTATCTACTCCTAATTCTTTTATCTTTTCTAATTCTTGCCTTGATAGTGAAGTGAATTCTCCAGGATCCAGCATCCTTTCATAATACGCCTTTACATTTCTTTTTAATCTTTCATTCCATGGTTCATGTTCTTCTATTTCTTCTAAATCTTGTTTACATTTATTTTTTATATATTCTATCATTTCTGCTGATATTGCAGATGCTCTTTTTATTCCGCTAGTGAATATAACTGTTCTAATCCCATTGTCTTTACAAAATTTTGTCATTTCAAATAAATCTGGATGTAAAAAAGGTTCTCCACCCGAAATTGATATTTCTCCAATTCCACCATGAGTAATAAAATACATAACTGTTTTCTTAAAATCTTCTAATGTTATTATTGTTTTTTTGTCTTTTGAGGAATTGGAAGAACAAAATTTGCATTTATTAGGGCATGTTTGTATTACTTCAAAACATAAATCTTTTAACATATATATCCCTTCTTTTATAGTATTTTTATTTTCAATTTTATAGATATTTCTCTTAAATTTTTTTATTTTTTTGGCTTATAAATTTTATTTCAAAAATAAATTTGTATATTTAAAAAAAAGTGGAAATATTTGGTTTCTTAACTATGCAACTATTTGATTAATGCCAAAATTAAAACGCATATAAATATTCCTAATATCATTAAATATTTTTTTAATGTTATCTTTTCTTTTAATATAAACCTTGATGCCATAATTGTAATTGCAATAGAACTTGTACTTATTACAGAAATTACAGATACATTCCCATCTAATAATGAAATCCTATCAAAAATTGATGACGCTGCATCTAATAATGATTGTAAAATAAAAAATTTTTTAGTGTTTATTTTTCTAATATCTATATAATTCCATTGTTTTGTTATTAAGCAATATATCAATATACCTATAATCGTTATTACTGCATAATTAAATACAACATATACTGGATTTTGATATTCTGTAACATATATTTTATTTATGAAATTTGATATACCATTAAATATTACAAATCCATAAGAATACAAAATTGCTTTTTGTTCAAGCTTTTTATCTATTTTTTCTTTATTATTTTTACTTTTTGCTACTAACATAGACAATATTACTAAAATAATCGAAATTATTAACTGTAATATTGTACAATTCTCTTTAAGTATAACAATACCTAATAAAAATGTTACTACAACTTTAGCTTTTTGTATTGAAGATGTTATTGCAACTTTACCATATTTTGTTGCAGAAATTGCACAATAAAATCCTATAGATTGAATTATAATTCCTGGTAGCATTTTCAATATATCGACAATATTTAAATTTGTAATAAATTCTGGATTAGTAATTAAACTAATTAAAATCATAATAGAATGATACAAAAATAACCCCATTATTGCTATACGTTTTGGTTCATTATTAGAACACTTTTTCAAAGCTATTGGAATAAATCCACTAATAATTGTTGATAGTAAACACCAATATAACCACATTTTTTTCTCCTAATTTTCATATATATCATCATTTATTTTTAGTACCATTTTTCTATAATGTGTTTTAAATCCTAATCTTTCATATAAATCTCTTGCAATGTTTTCACCAATTACTTCTAATGACATATCCTTATTTTGTTCTTTTGCCATATCAATAATTTGATTTAAAGCTATTGTTCCAATTCCATTGTTTCTATACTTATCACTTATAAAAAATCTATATAAATAGATTTCTTTTTCATAATTCTTTATTCCAATAAATCCCACCATTTTATCTTTAAACATAATCTTAAAATACTCTTCAGTTTCTTGAAATTTTAGTTCTTCAGGTTTTATTATTCTTAATTGATATATTGGATCAACAGTATTATGGTGTTTCCATTCTTCTATAATCCATTCTCTAAAAAAGTCATTATTTTCTTTTTCTAGTTTAACATCTAAATTATTCATTTTACTACCTCTATCTGTTTTATTCTATATTTTTTCAAACTGTAGCTTTGTTTCCTTATGTATATTTGAATATCCTATTCCATATTTAATTGAAAAGATTTTCCATCATAATAACTATATATTTGAATTTCTTTGGTTTTACTGTCAAATAAAAATGTTGCTACAGTAGGATATTTATCTTCGTTAATTTTTCTATATATATACTCATTTTTACTCTTATTGAATTGTAAAATATTTTTTACGTCTTTTATACTAGTTTTTTTAATATTTATCTTATTTAATAATTTATTTCCTATATCTAATCTAGTTAATGTTGAATCCGTTTTTATGCATATATTGTCATTCATATTTGGATGAATAATATGATTTGTATGTATATATTTTTCTTTAATTTCTAAAACATCAAATTTGTCTAAAGCTTTTTCTATTGAATATGCTCTATTTTTGTTACTATCTATAATATTTAAACTAAATGCTGAAGCACAATCCTTTACATTAATTTTTTCAATTACCTCTTCTATACTACCACATTGTACAATATCTCTTAGAATAAACCATACAGGTATACCAGTTTCATTGTTTTTATTTATTCTTACTGTATTAACACTATATACTATTCCTTTATTATTCCAACCAAATGTAGTACCTTGTGGGCAGTTATAGGTTGAAAGTTCATAAAAATATCCATTGTTATTGTTATATTTTACTAAAGCCATTTCATCTAAATTTTCTGATAAATCTTCATTATGTCCTGATACTATATGTGTATCATCTATTTTTACAACAACGTCCGTGCATGACTCTCTTGAAGAATATGTTTCAAAACAAATATTTAATAGATATTCATCTCTGTTAATATTAAATCCATCAGCTCTTCCATATGTTTCGGCTAAATAACTAGGATATTTGATTTCTAATTTTTCTTTTACTTTTTCTAAATTTTTTCTAATATTTTCGTCTTTTAGTAGCTCTTTAAAATATGTAAAATCATTTTTTATTGTATTAGTAAATAATTGTGAAAATTGTCTTCCTAACTCATATTCTTTTCCATTTATATTTGCTATCTTCAAATCTCTCATTTTTATTTTCCTTTCCCAATTAAGTTATTATTTTTTTCATTTTTTTGTTTAATTCTCCTATATATTTATATATTTGGGTCCAGCTATTTAAGTCTACTATGTCTTTATTATTGCAAATTTCATTACTAATCCTTATTACTTTAATACCTTCTTTTAAAGCATCTAAACAATTATTCAACTGGTCATCTATAAATAAATCTATATTTTCATTTTTGCATACTATTCCTTTTTCTCTTGCATTTACTATAATCTGGTCATATTCTATATTGTTTTTATCTAACCAATTTTTACTTAAAAGATATGGATTATCATGAAATTCACTATCCCTTGCTGTTATTATATATATTTTATGACCTTCTTTTTTTAATCTATTAATTACTTCTACTGCATTTTCTCTTGGCGTTGCTTTATTAGTAATTTCTTCTTGAATGTTCTTTAAAAAATATTTAAGTTCATCATAAGAGAATTGAAATTTTTTCTTATATGTGTCTTTATTATTTTTTATATCTTCAAGAGGATTATCAGCATTTTCTATATTCTTACCTAGCTTAATCGCATAATCATATGCTGCTTTGTTTAATTTATTTTGAACTTCTGTTATTGTATTATCTATATCAATTCCTATATTCACTATTTTTCTCCTCAAAATATTTATTTATGGTTACTATAACATATATTTCAAAATCTTTCAATCCTTCTTTGGCAATCCGGGTTATTTCAAGAATCTGAATACATGTTCAAACAAGCAGGATGGGAACAGATTATAAAGATTGAAATTGTGGTTGACCACTTTATATCACAAAAGGACAGGAACTGCAATTAAGTTTCCTGTCATTTCATTTATTTTTCCTATCTTCCTTCTATATCTTTCTCCTCTTTTCTTCTTTCTAATACTTTAACTATGTTTTCCGCACATTCTATATAAATTCTTTGTATAGCTTCATCTGTACAACCGGCAATATGTGGTGTTGTGATAATATTGCTTCTTTTTCTAGATAATAATTCTTCATTTTGCTCTATGTCAATATCTAATCCTAGATAGAAATTTGGATTTCTATCAGCTAATTCAACTAATGCTTGTACATCTGTTACTTCTCCTCTTGAAGTATTTATAAATATGGCATTTTCTTTTAATAAATCTACTTTTTCTCTAGATATTAAATTTTTAGTCTGTTCGGTTAATGGTACACTTACATTTACAATATCCGAACATTGTAAAACTTCATCAAGGCTTACAAATTTTACTCCCTTTTTTATTAAGTCCTCATGATTACCTGGGTGAGCAGTATAACATAAAATTGGCATTTGGAATATATTTGCTATATCAACTACTTTGCTAGATATATTTCCTGCGCCTATCAGTCCTATTGTCTTTCCGCATATATCACTAGGTTTACTTCTTAAGAATCTCTTATCTCCTTTTCCTTCTATAACTAAATCATTAGCTTCTTGTATTCTTTTGCTTAAATCTAATATTAAAGCGAAAATATGCTCCGCAACTGATGTTACATTAGCAGTTGGGCAATTAACAATATCAACATAGTCTGACTCAAAGCATTCTTTTTCTATGTGATTTAAACCTATTGATAATGTACCAATAATTTTTCTACTCTTTATATTACTAATCATATCTTTTGTTATTTTTTCTTTTACTCCTATAATTAAAATATCATATATTCTTAATAATTCTTGCAATTCTTCTTTGCTTGGAGATTTCTCGCCACTCCATACATCTACACTTATATCTCTTTGTCTTAAAATTTGAACTGCTTGTCTATTTATATTTCTGGATATACTACATGCTTTTAACATCTTTCATCCTCCTTTTTTATATTCTATTATTATATCAGATTTATTCTATATAATTATTAAGTTTTACATCTAAACAATTTTATTAAATTTATACTGCTCCCCACACTAGGTTAAATTCTGTCGTTACTTTAATTTTATTATTTCTACTCTTTTTATCTTATTTTTGTCTTTTCTCTCAAAACTAACAAAATCTTCTTTAGTAATAGAATATATACTTATCTATTATTTTTTAACAGTCCCTTTGTTTCCTTATGTCTATTTACAATATCCTATTCCACATTTAATGAAAAGATTTCCCATCATAATAACTATATATTTGAATTTCTTTGGTTTTACTTTCAAATAAAAATGTTACTACAATAGGATATTATTTATCTTATTTAATATTTTATTTCCTACATCTAATCTAGTTAATGTTGAATCTTTTATAATTATTCTTCTTTTTATTTATCTTTGTACTATTTATAATATTATAAATAGTAATAATTGATATTAAAATTTCTACTGTCATAGATGGATATGCTTTTACAAACATATCGTGTAAAAACCATAATATTTGATTTAAAACTAATCCATATCTTAAAATTTGTGCATTATTACTTTTTAAGCAAAATATTGCATAACTAGATGATGCTAATATCGGAAAAATTCCTATCCATCCCTTAGTGTTAAATGCTAGTCCAAATAATATGTAAAATATTATAAACAAAATTGTTATTTTGTTGTTTATTTTTTCTTTATATGTCAAATAGTTTCTTATAACATTTACTACGTTTGTTACTACAGCTGAGTATGAACATAGAAAGAAATTTGATAATGCTCCAAATATAGGATTAAATATTTGGATTTTTGCCATATCTTTTTTGTTTTTGCTAAAAGTAGACCATGCTATTAATATTGCGCATATTAGTGAACATATTGTACCTAATGTAAAATTGTATATCATTTTTTTATTTTCTCCAATCTTTTTATCTCTTAACTTGATTTTAGTTATTTTAACATGGTATTTTATTTAAGATTTAGAACACATACGCACTCCACATGTCCTGTAAATGGAAACATATCTACTGGCTGAATCTCTTTAACCTCATAAGCCTCTTCAAACTTAGCCAAATCCCTAACCAAAGTAGCAGGATTACAACTAATGTACACAAATCTATCAGGCCTAATCTTCAAGATATTATCAATAGATTTATTATCAAGCCCTTTTCTAGGAGGATCAACCATAACAACATCAGGAATAATATTTTTATTATTAATTAAATCATCCAAAACAATTTCTGTATCACCTGCAATAAATTCAGTATTATCAACATTATTAATTTTTGCATTTTCTTTTGCATCTTTAATTGCCTGTTCTATGATTTCAACTCCATACACTTTTTTAGCATATTTTGCCATAAATAATGAAATTGTTCCAATACCACAATACAAGTCAAATACTGTATCATTTTTAGTAATTTTTGCAGCCTCTACGCCAATATTGTAAAGTCTTTCAGCCTGTACTGGGTTTACTTGATAAAATGAAAGTGGGGATATTTTAAATGTATATTCTCCTAATTTATCCTCAATGTACCCATTTCCATATATATTGATATTTTCTTTTCCTAATATAACATTTGTGTTTTTAGTATTTATATTTTTTACTATTGTTTTTATATTAGGATATTTTTGTGTTAGGATTTGTATTAATTCATTTTCTCTTGGAATTTTTTCTCCATTTATAACTAATATGCACATTATTTCATTTGTCTTTATTCCAACTTTTATTACTATATGTCTAAATAGTCCTTTTACAGTTTTTTCATTATATATAGAAATTTTATTTTTCTTTATAAATTCTAATACTGTTTTTGCTATTTCTTCTGATATTGGATTTTGAATTAAGCATTTCTCCATAGGTATTACTTCATGTGTTCTATTTGCAAATACGCCAATTACTGGTTCTCCGCTTTTATTTATTCCTACTGGATATTGTGCTTTATTTCTGTAATGTAATGGATTTTTCATACCTAATGTTGGTTTAACCTGAATTTTGTTTTTTAGTGTTTTATTTACTAGTGATTGAACTGCATTTTGTTTCATTTTTAGTGTATCTTCATATTTTATATGTCTCATGTTGCATCCACCACATCTTTTATATGTTGTGCAGTCTACTTCTTGTCTTTTATCTGATTTTTCTAGTATTTCTACTATTTTTCCAAATGCATGTGATGATAAGACTTTTACAATTAGTATCTTTACTTTTTCTCCTTTTATTGCACCATTAATAAAAATTGTAAAATTATCTATTTTTGCAATTCCTTCTCCTTCAAATCCATTATCAATTATTTCTACTATATATTCTTTGTTTTTTTCTACTGGTATTTTTTCCATAAATATCTCCTAAAAATTAGAAATTGAGTGACAGGTTTTTAATCTCTGTTTTACATTTTTATATTGTTTTAAAAAAATCGGGATTGAAGACCTGTCCCCCAATCCCTAATTTTTATTCTTCCCAGTTATGATAGATGTTTGCTACATCATCAAGTTCATCTAGTCTTTCTATTAATCTTTCCATTTTTTCTACACCTTTTTCGTCTAATTGAACAGTTGTAGTTGGAACCATTTGAACACCTGCTTCTAAGAATTCTAATCCAGCTTCTTCTAGTTTTTCACTAACTTGTGTGAAATCTGAAGGCTCTGTTGTTATTTCATATACTTCTTCATCTGCTGAAAAATCTTCTGCTCCAGCATCTAATGCTAACATCATTACATCATCTTCTGACATTTCTGTTGATGCTCTTTCTATTACTATTACACCTTTTTTATTGAACATATATGATACACATCCTGTTGTTCCTAAGTTTCCACCAGCTTTGTCAAATACGTGTCTTACGTCTGCTGCTGTTCTGTTTTTGTTGTCTGTTGATGCTTCTACAATTACTGCAACTCCGTTTGGTCCATATCCTTCATATACTATTTCTTCGTAGTTTTCGTTACTTGTTGATGCTTTTTTGATTGCATTGTTTATTGTGTCATTTGGCATGTTTGCTGCTTTACATTTTGCTATAACTGCTTTTAATTTTGAATTTCCTACTGGATCTGGTCCACCTTCTTTTGTTGCTATTAATAGTTCTCTTCCTAATTTTGTGAAGATTTTTCCTCTTGCTGCATCTGCTTTTCCTTTCTTTGCTTGTATGTTGTGCCATTTGCTATGTCCTGACATATCTCTCTCCTCCTCTTTAATTTTTTATGTATTTTTAAGGCTTTCCAGCCTCTATTATTGGTTTTACCCATTTTTCTAAAAATTTCTTTTTTTATTGTAACATATTTTTTGTGTTTTGTGTAGTCTTTTAGAAATTTTTTTATTTTACACACAATAAAAGCAAGGCAACTAGCAAATCTTTTGCCATGTTATTATTATAGCTTTAAAACTCATTGTATTCCTTTTTTATATTTTTGTCCTAAGATAAAAATTTCCTTTTATGGATTTTAATTAATCTATAAGTATTCTATCAAAAAATTTATTCATCCTTTCTCTAGTTTATTCTGCACTTTCTCTATCGGATGTTCTGAATGTTCTATCTAGCAGTTGTTCTTGTGAAGGATCTCTCGTGCTTTTATCCTTCATAAATCCCCTTAATTCCTTTAAATTTCCTAATTTTCTTTTGCTTAAATTGTTATCTAAATTAAAAGGTAAATTATTTACATTTCAACCGTTTCAGCATGTCTAATTAAGCATACTATTGTGTCATTCACTTTATTCAATCTCCTTTTTTGTTATAACTAATATAATAAAAAACATCCTTTTTCATGTGAATATATTACTCCAATTGCTTGCAAATAAGAATAAATAATTGTTGTTCCAACAAATTTCATTCCACGCTTTTTCAAATCTTTTGAAATTTCATTTGATAGTTCTGAACTTGTTTTATCTGTTTCATATATAATTTTATTTTCTGTAAAATTCCATATATAATTAGAAAATGTTTGATATTCTTTTTGTATCTCTTTAAATATTTTGCTATTATTTATGGCAGCATTTATTTTTAGCTTATTTCTAATTATATCAGTATTTTCTAATAATTCTTTTATTTTCTTATCATCATAATTGCATATTTTATCTATATTAAAATTATCAAATGCTTTTCTAAATGCTTCCCTTTTATTTAAAACGCATTCCCATGATAATCCTGCTTGAAAAGATTCTAATATAAGCATTTCAAATAAATATTTGTCTTCATATGAAGGTTTTCCCCATTCTTCGTCATGATATTTTATGTATAAGTCATTTTTAGGATTGCACCATTTACATCTGTTTTTGTTATCTTTATATATCATATTCTAAATTCACCCATTCAAATATTTTATTATAATATGTTTCTGGTTCTCTATATTTTCCGTCAGTATGACCTGCTCCATTTATAATTAATTTTTCTTTTTCACAACCTGCTGCATCAAATAATTTTTCGCACATATATTCTGGCACAAAATCATCCTTGCTTCCATGGATAAATAATATTGGTGTTTTACTCTTTTTTACTTGTTCTAGTGCTGAAGCTTCTTTTATGTCATATTTTGCTTTTCTCTTTGCTACTATTTCAAACATATTCAATACCGGAAATTCTGGTAAGTTAAATCTTGCTTTTGCTTCTGATGCGAATATATCCCAAACTGATGTGTATCCACTATCTGCAATTATGTATTTTACATTTGAAGGTAGTTCGTCTCCTGAAGCCATTAATACTGTTGCAGCCCCCATTGAAGAACCATGTAATATAATTCTTGCATCTTTATTTTCAGCTATAATTAACTTAATCCAATTTTTCAAATCTTCTTTTTCTAGCCATCCCATTCCTAAGTATTCTCCGTCACTTTCTCCACATGCTCGCATACTTGGAATTAATACATTATATCCTTTTTTTGAGAATTGTTCTCCTATTGGTAATACACTTTCTGTACTTGCTCTGTATCCATGTAATATTATTACCCATTTATCTGTTTGTTGTTCTTGTAAATATTCTGTTCCTCTTAATGCTATGTTATCATTTGCTTTTATTTCAACAGTTTTTTGTATTGATTCTTCACTCCATATTTTTGAACTTTCTTTTGCTATTTTTCTATTATTTTCTATTATTTGTTCATCTTCACCTTGTATTTCTATTTTTGTTTCTTCACTTACTTTTCTATCTCCTCCTGCTCCACTTCTTGCTATTGCATAATTTACAAAGTAGTTCCCTATTCCTTCTGTTAATGCTATACCTAAAATTATTAATATTACTAATATGATTGCTGTAATTTTTATTATTTTTTTTGATTTATTTTCTTTATTCATTTTTTACCCCTTTTTATATTATTTTATAGTATTTATATCATAAAAGAAGATAATTATCAACTAATTATCTGCTTAAAATAACATTATAGTAATCCTGTCAATTGAAAAAGTAAATTCTATTTAATTTAATTAGAATATAATTTAATTATAAATTAACAGATATTGTAAGATTAAATTATAGTGGTATAATTAAAGTGTATATGCTTCTTGGAAAAGAAGGTAAATTATGAGTTTTAATGGTAAACATCTTTCTTTAGAAGATAGAAAAATTATTGAAGAAAACATATGCAAAGGATTAAGAAAATTTGAAACAACAAATCAGTTAAACAAAAGTCAGTCAACAATAGGAAAAGAAATAAAAAACAACAGAAAAAGAAGATATTCATATAGAGACGATTCGCCATGGATGTGTAAACACTTTAATGAATGTAAAGTCTGTATAAGTAAATGTGCAGACTTTGAGGAAATACCCTGTTTTAGAAGAGACAGATTTATTGGTGCTTGCAATTGTTGTCCAGAAATAAAACATTGCAAAAAAGCAAAATATTTTTATTATGCAAATGTAGCACAAAAAAATTATGAATACACTTTAAAAGACTCACGAGAAGGCATAAATTTAAATACCACAGAACTTTATGAATTAGCACATATTATATGTCCCTTAATAAAGCAAGGACAGTCTATATACACAATTTTACAAAATCATAAGGAAATTACACAATGTGAGAAAACAATTTATACATACATTGAGATGGGCTTGTTTAAGGACTGGGGCGTTACAAATCTTGAATTAAGAAGAAAAGTAACAAGAAAATTGAGAAGAAAAAAACTTAAGAAAAGAGCAGAACCCGCAGATTACACAGGAAGAAAGTATGAAAATTACTTAGAATTCACCAAAAATAATCCATGTTTTGCAACAACTGAAATGGACACAGTTTATAATCACCAAGATGGGCCATATATTCAAACATTTATGTTTGAGAACACAGGTCTTATGATAGGATTGTTAAAACAAAAGAAAACGGCTGAAGAAATGTCTAATTCATTGAATTATTTTCAAGATATTTTACCAGATGATATGTATCAAAAATTATTCAGTCTAATACTTACAGACAGAGGCTCAGAATTTGCAAAACCACAACTTTTTGAAATAAACCATGAGACTGGAGAAATTAGAGGAAATATATTCTATTGTGATGCACAAATGCCAAGTCAAAAACCACATGTAGAAAATAATCATGAATTTATTAGAAATATTATTCCAAAGAAACAAAATATGAAGGATTTGACACAGGACAAACTTAATTTAATGTTTTCACACATTAATTCCGTACCACGTAAATCACTTGGTGGAAAAACTCCATATGAGGCATTCGAGTTCTTCTATGGTAAAGAAACATTGGATAAATTAAATATACAAAAGATAGAAAAAGATAAGGTCACGTTACAACCTTATCTTTTAAAAATCTAACATAAATTTTAAAACAAGAAGCATCTACACTAACCGTATAATGTCACTGTTGTGACAACGAATAAGTGAATATAAATTAATCTTACACGAAAAAAAATTGATTAAAATTCACTCGCTTAAGTGCGTCCTTTTTTCTTGTCTGTAACTTCATTTTACACAAAAATCATAAAAAAAGCAACCCCTATTTACCAATTTTTTACTTTTAAATAGCATTTAATCGGTAAATAGAAATTACTTTTTCTAAATAGATTTTACTTTTTCAATTGAACAAATTTTTTATTATGAATTATTAAATTGTAATAGCATCCATTTTATTACATCTTCTTTAATAGCCATATACTCATCTTTATCAAATTCTTATATATTCTATTATTTTATTTAGTTCTTTGTATATATTCAATTTTTTGCCACCTTTTGTTTTTACTTTTTATGTTATACATTTTATATTCATTTCTAATATGAGTAGATGTTATTTTAAAAATTCATCAACTTTTTCTTTTATCTTATCTAATTCATATCCATAAGCATTACAAGTGTTCCATCCTAATTTTTTAGCAGTATCAATATTTTCTTTGCTGTCATCTATAAATAATATATTTTCTGGTTTTATTTTGCAATCTTCTTCAACGATTTTATATATTTTTTCATTTGGTTTTCTACATTTTAATTCGAAAGAAAGCCATACATAATCAAATTGTTTAAGATTAACCTGCTTATCTAATCTTTGTTTATCTAGATAACCTAAATTTGATAAGATTCCTATTTTACATTTTTCTTTTAAACTATGTGCATATTCTACAACATCTTTGTAGTATTCAATATTATCAAATTCTTTTATATAATAATCATAAAATTTTTGTGGAGTACATTCTAAATTAAATTCTTCTTTTATTTGTTTAAACCATTTATCTTCCTTAATATCTTTTGTGTCATTTATCCCTAATTCTACTGATCTGTTATAATATCTTTCAACAATGTTTTTATTTTCTTTTGGATTAAAATGTTTTATTAGATTTTCTACCGCTACATCTAAATTATACTCACCTTTTCTATGACTTTCTATTATTCCACCCCAATCAAATATTACTATTTTATTGTAATTCATTTTCATATTCTCCTTTGATTTTTATAATGCTGTCCCTTTTTTAGGTACAAAATATTTATCCATATTATTACCTTCTAGTTTTAATAGTGAAACTTTATTATTTATTCCACCACCATATCCAGTAAGTGACCCATTTGTTCCCACTACTCTGTGACAAGGGATGATTATACAAATTGTATTCCATCCAACCGCTCCGCCAACTGCTTGTGCTGACATTTTATCTATTTTTCTGTGTTTTGCTATAATTTCTGCTATATCATTATATGTTAATACTTTTCCAAATGGAATTGTATTCATTATGTCTATCACTTCTTTTCTAAATGGTGTTAAATTGTTTATTTTATATTTTGGTGTAAAATCTGGATTCTTTCCAGAAAAATATATGTCTAACCATTTTGATGTTTCTTTAAATATTGGTAATTCTTTTTCTTCACAATCTATTGTGTGTTTACTACTATCCCTTGATCCGTCAAACCATAGACCTGTTAAATATTCTCCATCACTATTCATATATATGTTTGTAAATCCTTCTGGGGTTTTGTATATGCTTTTGTATGTCATTTTTCCCTCCTAAATTTTATTCTGTGAATGAGCTTGGATGGTATGCTGTTATTCCTAATGTTTCTGCTTTTCTTAAAACATCTAATCTGTCATCTACAAAAACTGCGTCTTTTATATCAAAATTGTAATGTTTACAATATTCTATTATAACCTCTGGTTTTAACATTGTTGAACATATGAAAATTATATTTTCTCTTTTTATATTTGGATAGTTCTCTTCTAACCATTTGTATTTTTGGTCTATCTCCTTATTTGTAGTAACTGTTCCAAGTACAAAAATTTTATCACTATCTAATTTTTCAATTACTTTTTGCATTGTTTTTAATGGCCTTGCTGTGTAAAATAAATCGTTAAATAGCAAATCTTCTAATGATTGGCATCCTAATTCTGGACATCCTCCTCCATATAATATATCTTTATATCTATATTCTGATAAAGTTCCATCTACATCAAAAAATACATATTTGTTTTTTAATTTTTCTACCATAATTATTCCTCCATCTGTATTTGTAATATTTTATCCTCCAATAATAACTGAAATATTGCCATGTAAATATATCCTTATTATTCCACATATAATTAAATGGACTGGATATATAAAATAGAAAAAGTACTTCATCCCTTTCCATTTTCCTCTTTCGCCATTATATCTTGATAATAGTGGTATTGATAAAATTGTTCCTAATTGGATTAATCCATACCAAATATCTATAAATAAGCAATATACTAATGAATAAATTCCCGAAAATATTGTTTGAATTAGCATTTGCTTTTTTAAATTATTTCTATATACATAATTATAAATAACAATCATTACTGCAACAGAACTCCAATCTGATGGAAATCCTAAAACACATAATAATAAAGTTATTATTGTTTTCCATATATTTTTTATGTTTGAGTGTTGAACTATTATTCCAATAAGGCCTAATGCTAATGACCACATTATACTTGTTTGATTAAAAAATGTTCCTGTTGAAAATGGAATAAAATTAATACCAAATGCAAAACAATATGCAAAATGTGATATCAGTGCAAAAATAAGTAATCTTGATAAATACTTTTTTCTGCTACGTGTATAATATGCTCCTTCAGCTATAAAAAAACAAAATATTGGTGCGACAATTCTTCCAAAAGTATGTAAAATTAAATATGCTGTGCCATTATTATATCCTGGTTTTATCACCCATAATAAATGGTCAAATATCATTGCACATACTGCTATTAATTTTAACTGGTTTGAGTTTAAAAATTTTTTCATTTATTTTACCTTGTTTGATTTAATATTTATATTTATATCATAAGCTCAGATAATTATCAATCTATTTTATTATTTAAGTTTCGGTTTTTTGCAGAAATAAATCATTTTAAAATAGGAAATTGGTAAAATATGGATATATTTATTCATATACTACCAATTCTTTTATTTTAAACATCACTTAATAAACCTATACAAAATAGGTTTATTAACATTATGTAAATAGTATCTCTACAATAAGCACAGCTGTCCATTTACTTATTTATTTAGTAGGCTTTCAAATTTATTACTAAATTCCTTATTGTATTTCTTTAAATTTACAGGTTTTAAATTTTTATCTGTAAAGCAATGCTTTGTTTCTCCTATAAGAGCCACCTTTTCTGTGTTTTTGTTTGTTACTTCATATTCTACTGTCATTCTTACACCTGTATAATCTTTCACTTTTAATTTTATTAGTATAGTGTCTCCAAATGTAACATGATACTTATAAGTACAATTTACTTCTAAAACTGGTATTGTTATCCCATTTTCTTCTAGTTTTTCAAATGGTAATCCTATAGATTCCATCCATGCACACCTTGCTTCTTCTAAAAATCTTATGTAGTTTGAGTGGTGTACAACGCCCATTTTATCTGTTTCATAATAATTTATATTTCTTTCAAATGTGTATTCCATTTTTAGTTTTCCTTCCAATCTAAACATCATCTTTTTAACTTTTATATTATTTTCTCATTGTATTTCTTTTAATATTCCCAAAAGTACATATCTTGCATTTTCAAAATCATAGGAGCAAGTAGAAAGTGTTACTATTTTATTTTCTTGTTTTACCTCTGTTTGACTTTTAAAAGTAGAATTATTCATTGCTGTTTTTATTAATTTTTCGTTTGTTTCACTCGTTTTTGGAAAACTGTACATATCGCTTTCACTAGTTGTTATATATCCTGCAAATAATTCAATTTTAAAATTTTTATTTTCAGTAAATAGATACATGTCTGGGTGTTCATTAAAATATTCTTGTTTTTTATAATTAGTTAATGTTCCAAACATAGTATTATTTTTCATATTGTGTCCATATATTATGGTATTATAGTCTTCAAAATCACTATTGTTTTTGCAATCAATAAATATTGTTCCACTTGGATTATATGTTTTATCTAAAAGTCTTCTTAAATAATATTCATTGTCATTTGCTTGTGCAATTGGGTAATTAATTGGTGTTCCTTCACTATATATCCAGGCTACAATGTCTTTATTTACCTTTTTTAATGTATTAAAATCAATATTTATAGGAATTTGCTCCTGTATATCCGTGTTATTTTGCTGTCCACTTTGTACATTATTTGTTATGGCTGTTTTAAGTAGACTATCTCTTAATTTTTCTTGTTGCTTTTCTTCTTTGTTGTAAATATATAATTTATATGCAAAAAAAGAAAAAGAGCATAAACATATTATTATTATTAAATTTTGTACTATTTTTTTCAATTTATTGCCTCTATTTCATAAAAATCACCAAGCAAATTTAGTTTTTTACTTGGTGATTTTTATATTTTCTAAAATTTATTTGTTTTCTTTCTTTAAAATGTACTCTTCACCAATAGATACTGTTCCTTCTTTTGATATAAGCTTCAATATTCCATCTTTTAATTCAAATGAATATTTTGCATCTTGAACCTCATCTTTTGAAAAGTCAATGTCTAAAGTATTTCCTTCTACTTTATATGTATACTCGAAATTATAATTTCCTGAACTCATACTTCCTGTTCCATCTTCTTTAAACACATATTTTGTATCATTTTCTTCATATAAAAATGTGCCTATTAAAGAGTCTCCATTATAATTTGATGTTTCTTTATTTTTTGAACTTTCTTTATTCTTATCTAGTTTTAAAAATACTATTATTGCTATAAGTACAAGAACTATAGCAATAATAATTATTAATGACGAGCTTTTTTTCTTGAACCTTTTATTTTGCATCCTAATACTATAACAAATAAAATTCCAGAAACTGCTAATCCTACTCTCCATAATACTATGTTGCTTAAATCCTCTGTTTTAGGTGTAGTTGCTTGTTTGTTATCATCTTTTGTGTTTTGTTGGTTTGATGTTTCTTCTTTTGATGTATTTTTTTCTTCTTGTTCTGCTTGCTCTACATTTTTATTATCTTCTGTTTTTTTGCTTTCAGCAATTACAAATTCAGTTTCAACTTCTCCATCGTCATATACAAATGCTATTTTGTGTTTTCCAATTGATAATGTATTTAAGTAATCTGCTTTTAGTGTAACAATTGTACTTCCTGATTTTGCTGTATAATTTGATTTATCAACTAAATTTCCATCTACTTTTATTGCTTGGAATTTATCAAATTTACCATTTGATTTTATTGTAATTTCGTTACTATCTTTATTTTGATGAGTAGATCCTGCACCTTCTATTATTGCATATACAAATTTAGGAGTTGATTTCTTTGTTCTACTTAGTTCTTTATTACATTCAAAACAATAGATAACTTCTTCATAACTTCCTTCTTTGTTAACTGTTGCTTCTATTTCATTTTCAATAGTAACTGCACCTTCTGTATGTCCTTTTGCTGGTATTGTTTTTGGTGTACTTGATATTTTGGCATTACAAGTTTTACAATATACTACTTCATTATATTTACCTTCAGCTGTACATGTTGCTGCTACTTCGTCTTCTTTTACTGCTTCTCCTGGTGTATGTCCTGTTGCTTTATCTGTTTTCTTTGTTCTTGATATTTCAGCACCACAAGTCTTACACTTAACAACTTCATCATGACTACCATCTTTTGTACATGTTGCTGGTACTATATTCTCTTTTACTGTTTCTCCTTCTGTATGTCCTATAGCTTTATCTACTTTGCTTGTTCTTGATATTTCTCTGCCACATACAGAACAGTATACTACTTCATCATGATTTCCGTCTTTTGTACATGTTGCTGGTACTACATTTTCTTTTACTGCATCTCCTGCTACATGTGCTGAAATTTCAACCTTTGTTCCACATCCACATTCTTTCCAATGATTTGTAACATCACTTGACCACGCTGCATCTGTTACATCATGTGGTATTATTGGTGTTTCTTTTGTGGTTGTAGATATTTTTGTATTACATACTTTACAATATATAACTTCATTATAAGATCCTTTTGTTGTATGTGTTGCTGGTACTATGTTTTCTTTTACTGGTTCTCCTGGTGTATGTCCTTTTGCTGGTATTGTTTTTGGTGTACTTGATATTTTTGTGTTACATACTTTACAATATTTAACTTCATTATATGTTCCTTCTGTTGTGCATGTTGCTGGTATTTCATTTTCTTTAACTGCCTCTCCTGCTGTATGTCCTGTTGCTTTATCTACTTTATTTGTGATTGACATTTTATAACCACATACTGAACAATATATTACTTCATCATGGCTTCCGTCTGTTGTACATGTTGCTGGTTTTTCATTTTCTTTTACTGGAGCAGATGCTTTATGTTCTTCTTCATCAACTTTTGTTCCGCAGCCACATACTTTCCAGTGTTTTGTACTATCTTTTCCATAGTCACCTTCTCCTATATGGTTTATTTTTGTGTCTGCGATTCCACAACGTGAACATTCATTCCAATGTTGTGTTTCATTTGTTCTTGGTATTGAAAAGTCGTGTCCTAGTGCTTTTGTTTTTTCTGCTTCGACTGTTGTTTCTGTTACTCCATCTGCTTTAAATACTTTTCCGCAGTCATCACATATTTTATATTCGTTGTTTCCTTTTTCTGTACATGTTGCTGCTTTTGCTGGTATTGTTGTTTTGTTTAAATGTTTACAAAGTAGACTATTAACCGTTTCTTTTTCTTTTACTACAATTATTCCATCAGTTGATCTTTTTAGTTGTACATATATCTTATTATCTATTGACGCTAAATTCAAACTACCAGAAGCAGCCGCATTATCTACATCAATTCCTTCTTGTTCAAACTTTTTATTGTTTTGATTATATGCATACACTTTTGCTTTTTCAGTTCCTGTTATATCTGTTACTAATACATATAAATTTCCTTGTGATACAGTAATTTTAGGTTCTCCAAATGTAATGTCAGTATTTATAGTTTCAAAGTTATTTCCATCGTATACTGCCATTTTCATTGTTTTATTATTAGTATCACTTCCTAATGCAAAATAAATTTTATTATTAAGTGAAACTACATCAAATTGATTAGAATTTAAATTACTTGTTATTTCTTTAAATTTATTGTTTTCTAATTGGTGTATTTTTATATTTCCATTGCTATTTCTACATATTGCATATATATTATTATTTATTACTTCTATTTTTGGTATTCCTACAAATTCATTTGCTTTTCCTTCATAATATGTTCCTATCTCAGAAAAAGTATTATTTTTAAATTCATACAATGTTGCTTTATGACTGCTTCCATCCACTTTTGTTATGTACAATTTTTCATTATATACTTTGTATGAATATGATCCGTTTGTATCTGGTAAAGATGCTACTTTTGTCCATCCATTATTGTATTTGTATAAATTTATATTTGGCGATGATGAGGTAATTAAATACAATTCCTCGTTAAGATTTAACAAAGAAACTCCTGTTATATAATTTGTATTTTCCATATTAGCGGTATTTATATTTTTCCATTTTGAACCCTCATATGTACTTGTATATATTTTATTATTTCCTGTACTTACAGTGTAAATTTTATTTTTATATGATATTATGTCTGCATTTTTGGGTATATATTCATCTACTCTTGTTTCATCTTTGTAATTTGTATTTTTCCAAGTATCGTAATCCCTTGCGTCTGGTATTGTAACATCAAATGTCATATTGTTACCATCACTATTTGAGATATTACTTATAACAATTCCTGAATTAGTGCCGTCACTAAATGTTAATGCTCCTTTTGTTACATTTAAATCACTTGAGCCTATTGTTGTTTTTCCTGTTTCTTTTGAATATGATGCATTATATATTTCTTTTCTTAATGTTGCGTCATCTTTTTTGCCTGATTCTTCTCTAAATACATATACCCCTGTCTGTCCTCTGTTATTACTTAGTCCTGTTACAGTTGTATTTACTCTATAAACTATAATTCCAGAATGTCCTATGGACCTATCTAGATGTTCCATGTCTGCTGATTTTTTTCTAAATTCAACAACGAATAATTCATATTCGTTAAATGGCGATTTTAAAATATATGCTTGGTTACCATTTGGATTATCTTGTGTATCAAGTTTCAGTGTTTGACTTTTTGTTATGGTATCTATATTTATCCAATTTGTGTATTTCATTCTTAAATATGCTAATGGATATGACATATATTTACTAACTTGTCCCATTATATCCCATGAATATACAGGGTATGATCCTGCTTCTGATGTATATAAATCTGGATATCCTAATGAGTGCATAAATTCATGTGCTATTACTCCTGCTCCGCTGTTTTCTATTGAATATGTATTTAACATATTATATGTTCCTATTCTTTTACCTGACCAAGATTCATCAGATCCATAATCACTTTTATGACTTACTAATGTTGAGTTTGATTCAACAGATGAGGATCCTCCTTTTAGTACTATAGAAAAATTGTCTATAAATCCATCATTATTATAATCTAATTTGTCTTTAATATCTGAAATTGATGTGATTAAACTATGTATTATTGTATAATCAAGATTATTTTTGTCTAAACCATCAATTGAACATGGCAATTCATATGGGATTATTTTGTTTCCATCATATTGTGGAAATATATTTTTTAGTTCAAATTTTCCATATGATATTTTATTTAAATATCCTTTTACTGATAGTTCTCCTGTACCGTTATACATTTCGAGCATATTTTGTGTATTATTTATTAAATAGTCTCTTCCTTCTGTATCACCTTTAAAATATGCAAATAATACAACATTTGCGAATTGTTCCTTTTCTTTATCTGAAGTTTTCGCATTCGTAATTAAAGGTACTGTTATTAATCCTATTATTGTAATTATTAAAGATATACTTATTATTTTTTTCATATGTTTTCCCCCTTATTCTTCAATTCCAATATAACATAAAAAACATTTTTAGGCAATATATTTTAAAATTATTTAATTAAATTATTAAAAACATAAAATTAAAGTATTTTTGACTTAATCTTATGTTTTTATATTATTTTATTCTTTTAACCTCAACGCATTTAACACAACAGTTAAACTACTAATTGTCATTGCAAAAGCTGCAATCATTGGATTCATAGTAATTCCTAGTGGTTGTAAAATACCACAAGCAATAGGAATCATACAAATATTGTAGAAAAATGCCCAGAACAAATTCTGTTTTATATTTCTTATAGTCTTTCTACTAATCTCAATTAAATTATCAATTTTTCCCAAATTATCATTCATAAGAACTACTTGTGAAGAATCCATAGCAATGTCTGTACCACTTGAAACTGATACGCCAATATCTGCTGTTACAAGACTTACACTATCATTTATTCCATCTCCACACATCATTACAAGTCCATTTGTTTTTAATTTTTTTATTTGTTCAGATTTTTCTTTTGGTGTAACATTTGAAATAACTTTATTAATACCAATTTCTTTTGCAATTATATCTGCTGTTTTTTCATTATCACCTGTTAGCATTACAATATCAATGTTTCTATTTTTTAATTTTTTTATTACATCTACAACATTTTCTTTTAAAATATCTTTTACTCCAATTAATGCTATTAATTCATTATTTAAACTTACAAATAAAATGCTATTTCCTTGATTTACTAAGTCTTTTTCGTCTTGTTCATTACTTATTTTGATATTGTTTTCTATCATTAATTTTTTATTTCCAATTAAGTACTTATCTCCGTTTTTATTTATTCCTTCGACTCCAAATCCCGGTATTGCCTTAAATTCTTTTATTTCTTCAAGCTCAATTCTTTCTTCTTGTGCTTTTTTTAATATTGCTCTTGCTATTGGATGTTCAGATTTGTTTTCTATACTTGCAACTACTTTTAATATTTCTTTTTCTTCTATATTTCTATAATTATATATTTTTGAAATACTTAATTCTCCTTTTGTTAAAGTTCCTGTTTTATCAAAACAAATCGTTTTTACTTTGTGTGCATTTTCTAATGTTTCACTTGTTTTTACTAATATTCCTTTTTTACTTGCATTGCCTGATGCAATAACTATGGCAAGTGGTGTTGCAAGTCCTAAACTACATGGACATGCTACAACCAAAATACTTACAAATATATTTATTGCAGTTGCCACATTTTTTGAAATTATAAGCCATAAAATAAATGCTAAAATTGCAATTACCAAAACTACTGGTACAAAATATCCGCTTATTTTGTCTGCTATTTTAGCTATTGGTGCTTTTGTACTTGTGGCTTGTGTAACAAGTTTTACAATTTCTGAAACTGTTGATTCTTTGCCAATTTTTTCAGCTTTATATTTTATTGTTCCTTCATAATTTATACTTCCTGCAATTACTTTTGAACCTTTTTCTCTTTTTACTGGCATACTTTCACCTGTTATAAATGATTCATTAATATGTGTTGTCCCATCTGTTATTTCTCCATCAACTGCTATTTTCTCTCCTGGCTTACATATTAAAATATCACCTTTTTGTATTTCATCTAATGTTACTGTAATTTCTTGTCCATCTCTTAAAATTACTGCATTATTTGGAGTTATACTCATCAATTGTTGTAATGCTTCTTTTGTTTTATCCTTATTTTTATTTTCTACATATCTTCCTATTTCTATAAAAAATATAACTATTGCAGCTGATTCATAATATAGGCTTTCTACATGCATTACGTGCCCTTTTAAAATTTGAATTGTTCCATATATGCTGTAAATATAGCTTGATAGAACTCCTATCATTACTAGTGTATCCATGTTTGGCGTTTTATGAATTAAATTTTTATATCCATTTTTTATTATGTCTTTTCCTAATATTAATACTATTGTTGTTAAAATAAATAATGATATTGCATAATTTGCTGGATGTGTCATCATATCTAAAAATGAAATTACAGGCATTCCTACCATATGTGACATTGATATATACAATACTAATATTGATATTATTGTAATTGCAATTAGCTTATATTTTTCGTTTGTCTTTTTCTTTTCTTCTTTTTCAAAATTGTCTATTCCTAAACTTGTAAATCCTGCTTTTTCTACAAATTTTTCTACTTGTTCTAAAGTTAATTTTTTATCGTCATATTCTATGTTTGCATTATTCATAATTAAATTTACTGTTGCTTGTTTTATTCCCTCTTGCTTATTTAAATATTTTTCTAATCCTGATGAACAAGCACTACATGTCATTCCGTCAATTTTCAATAATACTTTTTTCATAGTAATTATTCTCCTTTGAATCCTGCATCTTCTATTGCTTCTTTTATGCTTTCTATACTAATTCTTGTTTCATCATATTTTATTGTTGCTTTCTTTTCTTCTAAACTTACTTGTGCCTTTTCTACTCCTTCTAAATTATTCAATACTTTCTCAAGTCTTGTTGAACATCCTGCACAGTGCATTCCTTCTATTTTTAAATTTATTTCTTTCATTTTATTTTCCTCCTTAAATTTTTATTTATTGAACCTTTTAAAAAGTCCTATTAATTCATCTATTACTTCTATATTTCCCTTTTCTATGTCTTCTGATACACAAGTATATAAATGTTGTTCTAACATATGGTTTGATAAACTTTTTAATGAATTTTGTGCAGCTGATAGTTGAATTAGAATATCATTACAATATGTGTCTTTTTCTACCATTCTCTTTATTCCTGCTAATTGTCCTTCTATTCTGCTTAATCTGTTTATTATTAACTTTTTTTCATCTTCTCCTCTGAGCGTTTTCTTGTGTTTACATTCTTCCATTGTATCACTTCCTTTCTTGGACATGAACGTTTATTAATCTTGAATAGTTCATAGAACTTTTATATAGTAATTATTTTAATTTTCTTACTTATTATATACCCAATAGGGGTATTTGTAAATATGGGGGTATATATGAATTTTTGTTTAAATATCAACCGTTTAAAAGGAGTGTGCATCAGCACGCTCCTTTTGTTTCTTCTTTTATCTCTTTGAGAGTCCCTTTTCGGCCTTCTTTAGAATTTAGCCATGATATTTCTGACCAGGAGCTTTTTGAATTAGCTCCCTTACATATTGTAACATCATATCCCTTTTCTAAAAGTTCCTGAATTATTTCAGGAAAAAAGATAATTTTTTTAAAAAGTGCGGTATGACATCCTTTGTCGATATAAAAAAAATTTTTATACCAAGAGTTAAGTCTTTCGATTTGGTAGTCTAATGCGTATTTTCTCATTTCTTCCGCTCTTCTTACTTGAAGTTCTTCCATGTTTTGTCCTCCTGCCAATTGGCGTATTTAGAAAATTTACAAGTTACATCTTTATAATAGCACATTTTACATATTATGTCAATTTCTAATACTTATCCATAAAATGATGAACTTCTCCGTCTTCTATATAAGAAATAAGAGTATTTAAATTAACATTTTTAGTACTATTATAAATATTCATATCAACCTTATCATAAACACTTCTTAACTGTTTTATAAGTTTTTTCATTTATTCTCTTTTAGAGCCTCCTCCACCATTATCACACATAGTGCAACGTTCTGTAAATCTACAAGCACATTGGATAAAATGTAAATCATTTCTTTCTCTCCATCTAATAATATCTGCTTCTTTTACATAATAAAGAGGTCTAATAAGTTCCATTCCTTCATGATATGTACTATGTAATTTAGGCATCATTGTTTGCATTTGTGCCCCATATAACATCCCCATTAATATTGTCTCTATAACATCATCAAAGTGATGTCCTAATGCTATTTTGTTGCATCCTAATTCTTGTGCCTTTTTGTACAAGTATCCTCTTCTCATTCTTGCACAAACATAGCAAGGGTGGTCATCTATTTTTTCTACAACTTCAAATATATTGCTTTCAAACATTGTTATTGGTATGTTTAATAATTTTGCATTGTTTATTATTTTTTGTCTATTTATTGGGTTATACCCTGGGTCCATTACCAAAAATACCAAGTCAAAATTAACTTGTCTATGTTTTTTTAATTCTTGCATACATTTTGCAAGTAGCATAGAGTCTTTTCCACCTGAAATACATACTGCAATTTTATCCCCTTCTTGTACCATTTCAAATTCTTTTATTCCTTTTATAAATTTACTCCATATTTTTTTACGATATGTTGTAATTATGCTTTTTTCTATTTCTTCATATCTTTCCATTTTTATTGTTCCTTCCTATTTACTGATTATAACATTTATTAAATATTTTTAAGAATTTATTTATTTCTTCTTCTTTTACTAAACGACTTGGTTCTAGAACAATGTCTTGTCTTTTTATAAGTCCACCAAATCCATTCAATCCATAAAATTTGTGTAGTGCAAATGATATTAAATCTACATCTTGCAAATCTAATTTTACTTTTCCAATACCTTGTGTACAGTCAACATGTAAAAAACAATTTGGATATTGTTTTAATATACTTGCTATTTCGTGTATTGGCTGAACAAAAGTATACACCCTCTAAGAATATATTGTCAACATTATTATATCCAAATTTTAACTTTGCTTCTCTGTGAATATCCCTAAAATCCGCAAAAAGTATTGCAAACATCTTTTCTGTATGTTATACTTTAAATTGTAATTATGAAAAGGACGTGATTTTATATGTTTAAGTTACATTCAGATTATAAACCAACTGGTGATCAACCACAAGCAATAGAATATTTATCAAAAGGTATAGAAGAAGGTAAAAAGTTTCAAACGCTACTTGGTGTTACAGGTTCAGGAAAAACCTTTACTATGGCTAATATAATAAATAAAGTTCAAAAACCTACTTTAGTTTTAGCACATAATAAAACTTTAGCAGGGCAACTTTATTCTGAATTTAAAGAATTTTTCCCTGAAAATAATGTTGAATATTTTGTGTCTTATTATGACTATTACCAACCAGAAAGCTATATTCCTTCGTCTGATACTTATATAGAAAAGGATGCCTCAATAAATGATGAAATAGATAAACTTCGTCATTCTGCAACAGCATCTTTATTTGAAACAAGAGATGTTATAATAGTTGCATCTGTTTCATGTATTTATGGTTTGGGTGACCCTATAGATTATGAGCACATGATAGTTTCTTTAAGACCTGGTATGCAAAAGTCTAGAGAAGAAGTTATGAAAAAACTTGTAAATATGCAATATTCAAGAAATGAAATTGATTTTAAAAGAGGTACTTTTAGAGCTAAAGGTGATATTTTAGAAATTTATCCATCTGACCAAAGTGAATCTGCAATTCGTGTTGAATTTTGGGGTGATGAAATTGAAAAAATTCATGAAATCAATCCTTTAACAGGTAAAGCTGTAGCTGAAAGAACTCATGTTATGGTCTTCCCTAACTCTCACTATGTAACAACTTCTGATAAGATGGAACATGCATTAGTTACAATAAACGAAGAATTACAAGAAAGAATAAAATATTTTAAAGATAATAACAAATTAATAGAAGCTCAAAGAATTGATGAAAGAACTAATTTTGATATGGAAATGATGAAAGAGACAGGCTTTTGTCAAGGTATTGAAAACTATTCTAGGCATATAAGCGGTAGACCTGCTGGCTCTCCTCCATTTACATTATTTGATTACATACCAAAAGATTTTCTTTTATTAATAGATGAATCACATGCTACAATTCCTCAAGTTAGAGCTATGTACAATGGTGACCGTGCTCGTAAAGATTCTTTGGTTAATTATGGATTTAGGCTCCCTTCTGCTTATGACAATAGACCTTTAAAATTCGAAGAATTTGAAGAAAGAATTAATCAAGTTATTTTTGTTAGTGCTACACCTGCTGATTATGAAAAAGAACATAGTAAAGATAATGTCGTTGAGCAAATTATCAGACCTACTGGACTTTTAGATCCTAAAATTGAAGTCAAACCTGTAACAAATCAAATTGATGATTTAATTGAGCAAATTCGTATTAGAGTTAAAAAACACGAAAGAGTTTTAGTTACGACTTTGACTAAAAAAATGGCTGAAGATTTAACTTCATATTTGCAAAGCTTGGATATTAAAGTAAATTATATGCATTCAGATATTAAAGCACTTGAAAGAATGGAAATCATAAGGAATTTGCGTTTAGGCGAATTCGATGTTTTAGTTGGTATAAATCTTTTAAGAGAAGGTTTGGATATCCCTGAAGTTTCATTAGTTGCAATTTTGGATGCTGATAAAGAAGGTTTCTTGCGTTCAGAACGTTCTTTAATTCAAACTATTGGGCGTGCTGCTAGAAACACTGATGGTACTGTTATTATGTATGCTGATGAACTAACTGATTCTATGGAAAAAGCTATTTCTGAAACAAACAGAAGACGTCATATCCAGGAACAATATAATATTGAACATGGCATTACTCCTAAAACTATTAAAAAATCTATTAGGGATAATATTAGTATTACTAAACAAGAAGATATTGGTGTTGAATTTAAAATGGAAAATTCTGATGATATTAAAAATACTATTGCTGAATTAACTGATGAGATGCTTAAATATGCTGCTTCTATGGAATTTGAGAAAGCAGCTGAAGTTAGAGATAAAATTAAAGAATTAGAGAAATTATTGTAATAATTTTAAAATAGCAACAGGCCACATTCAGTGGCCTGCTTTTGTTACTTTCTTCTCCCTCCAGTCTCCCGCTTTTTCAACGTGATGTCTCTTGTTCCCTTAAGAACATCATTTATTGGTGTTCTTTTGTCACTTTCTTTTTTTCCGTCCATTCCATTTTTGCCTCGTTCATCTCCTGTTATGCCTTCAATAATATCAACTTGAATGTCATATTCATCTAGATAAACTCTTAGGCGTCTAAGCTCGTTTTTTGTCAACGAATAGTTTCTGGATTCATCTGAACTCGCAATAAATTGTGATATCATATTTGGGATGTTTTTCATATTGTCATTCTCCTTTTTGTAACTTTCTACGTTGTTTTATGTAACATCTTTATTATACATAATTTTTTCTGTTTTGTAAATATCTCTATTTTTAAGATAAAAGTATCATAGTATAATACGAAAATACCCTCACCTGTAACAATAACTACAGGCGAGGGCGGAGAAATTAATTTTTGTCCATTTCTCGGCTTGCAAGCATTGCTTTTTTAGCATTTTCACTTGCAATCTTTTCTACAAGTTTTTGAGCATTGTCATCCAAAAACACTTCAATTCCTACACTTTTATAGGAATCATAGATTTTTCCTTTGATGCCTCTAACTACTGCATCTTCATTTTTTAGTATTTCTGGATTCTCCTTTAGTTCATCAGCAGAAATGTTTAAAGTCTTGCTGCTCCGGATGTCTTTTAAAGAAACAAAAAATTCATTATCTTTTTTTACTTTAATGTTAAACTCCATATTTTTCTCCTTTTTTGCAATTGTTTATTGTGACTATTTATATTATAAACTTTTTGCTGTCAAAAGTCAACATAACATATTTTTTATAATTATTATTCTATGATAAAAAAAGAGAACCCCCATTTATAAAGAAAACATAAACGGGGGTAAAGGAAAAATACATGAAATCCATATATATTTGTGCCGCCTATATAGGCTGATAACTTTCCTCTTTTTATTTTTTGCATGCTTTTATTATACCTTCAAAATACTATTCTGTCAATACTTTTGTTGATTTTTGTCGTTTTTTGTTTCAAATTTTATTAGTATATATTATTACATAGCTCTTCTATATAATTCAACAAAGTCTTCTTTTGAAACTTCTCTTGGATTTCCTGGTTTGCAAGGATCTTGCATTGCTTTATCTGCAAGCATTTCAAAGTCTTCTTCTTTAGCTCCATAATCTTTTATTGTTTGAGTAATACCAACTGCTTTAGATAGTTCACTAATCATCCATACAAATGTATTAATAACATCTTGGTCATTTAAGTGAGCTGCATCTGGTCTACCAATTTCGCATAAAATTTCTCTAAATCTTTGAGCTGTTTCTGGATTTTCTCCATTAAATCTCATAACTGTTGGTAAAAGCATAGCATTTGCTATTCCGTGTGGTGTATCATATACAGCACCTAATTGATGTGCCATTGAGTGAACTATTCCAAGTCCTACATTACTGAATCCCATACCTGCAATATATTGAGCCATACCCATCATTTCAACAGCTTTTGGATCCTTGTCATTTACAGCTGCTGGTAGGTATTTAAATATTAATTTTATAGCTTTCATGTGGAACATGTCTGACATTTCGTTATGTGCTTTTGTTATATATCCTTCTACTGCATGTGTTAATGCATCCATTCCTGTTGCAGCTGCAAGTGATTTTGGCATTGATGCCATTAATTCTGAATCTACTATTGCTACAATTGGAATATCGTTAGGGTCTACACATACCATTTTAATTTTTCTTTCTTCGTCTGTTATTACATAATTTATTGTAACTTCTGATGCTGTTCCTGCCGTTGTTGGTAATGCTATCATTGGCATTCCTTTATTTACAGTATTTGATACTCCATTTAAAGATTTTATATCTGCTCTATCTGGATTTGTCATTACTATTGAAATTCCTTTTGCAGTGTCCATACTTGAACCACCACCTACAGCTACTATTACGTCTGCTCCTGATTCTTTGCATGCTGCCACTCCATCTGTTACATTTTTAATTGTTGGATTTGGTTTAATTTCATCATATAGTGAGTATTCAATTCCTGCATCTGTTAAAACTTTTTCAACTTTTGCAGTAACTCCTGCGTCTACTAATGGTTTATCTGTTACCAAAAACACCTTTTTAAATTTTCCTTTTTTTATTTCTTCTGCTAGTACCTCTCTTGCATTATTTCCAAAATATGATGTTTCGTTTAAAACAAATCTTATTGCCATTTTATATTCCTCCTTCGTAATTTTAATATATTTTGATTATATCAATAATTATTTTTTTGTACAATAGTTTTTACACAAATTTTCAATTATCTCAAAATTTCATTTATTTTTATTTGACGATTATTTTGATTAATTTAAAATTTTCTAAGAAAAAGGAGTATCCCTTAGTCCCTTTTTGCAGGGATTTTAAGGAACGTCCCTAAATCCCTAATCTCCCAAATTTATTCCCACACTTCTTGCAGTTTTTACTAAATCATCATCCATAGTAACTTTTCTTTGATTACTTACAGCTGTATTTCCAGAAACAGCCCCTATTTCTTTGTTTTGACCTACAACATCTTCTAAAGATGCATAGTCTATTTTACCATTTTTAATAACAACTAAATTTCCAAATTTTCCTTCAATTGCCATTCTCATTGCAGCAGTACCATATTTTGTTGATAAAACTCTGTCAAAAGCTGTTGGTGTTCCACCTCTTTGCATATAGCCAAGAGTTGTGTTTCTAGCTTCTAGGCCTGTTAATTCTTGTAATTGTTTTGCAACTTTTTCTCCTACTCCACCAAGTTTTGTATTGTCAACACCTTTTCCGTTGTCTCTTACATTTTCTACTGTAATCTCTCCATCCTTTGGTTTTGCACCTTCTGCAACAACAACAACACTAAAGTTTTTACCTCTTTTTTGTCTGTTTTTAATTTTTTCTGCAACTCTATTTATGTCATATGGAATTTCAGGAATTAATGCAACATCTGCACCACCTGCTATTGCTGATTCTAATGCTATCCAACCTGCATATCTTCCCATAACTTCTAGTACCATTACTCTGTGATGTGTTTCACCTGTTGTATGAAGTCTATCAATTGCTTCCATTGCAACAGATACAGCTGTATTATATCCAAATGTAATTTCTGTACAAGCTACATCATTGTCAATTGTTTTTGGTACTCCTATTACATTTACACCTTTGGTTGCAAAATCTCTTGCTGATTTTTGTGTTCCGTCTCCTCCTAATGTAAAGATACAATCAAATCCATCTTTTTTTATATTTTCTACACATACATCAGATAAATCTTTATATTCTACTGTTCCATCTTCGTTTGTAACTTTATAATTAAATACATTAGCATTTGTTGAAGAACCTATTATTGAACCACCTTTTGGTAATATTCCTTCTGCATTTCCATCTTCTGCTGTACTTAACCTTTCATATTCATTTTTTAATAAACCATTATATCCATCTATAAATCCGTAGCATTCTATATCGTGATTTTCTGCTGTTTTTACTATTCCTCTTATTACAGCATTAAATCCTGCTACATCTCCTCCATTTGCTAATATTGCAACTTTTTTTACCATTTTAAATTCCTCCTTTTTATCCTAAAAGGCTTTTTATTTCTTCATCTGCTTTTAGCTCTTTTGCTAAAAATTGAAATGCCCTTTTATCTTGTTTTACTGCAATTTCTGCAATTTCTTTATCATTTCTTAATCTGTAACTTGCAAACTTTACAATTAACCCTTTGTTTGTAACAGCTGCTTTTACAACTTCTTTATCATCTCTTAATTCTTCACTTGCAAAGTATAAAGTTTGTCCATATGTTTTAACACTTGACATTATTACATCTTTGTCTGCTCTTAGTCTATCAGATGCATAACAAGCTGTCCATGGGGCTCCTTTTATTGCAAGTAACATCAATTCTTTGTTATCTTTTAATCTGTCAGAAACAAATTCCATTGCTTCCCCATCTTGTTCAAGCGCTACTTTTACAACTTCTTCGTTATCATGAAACTCTGGAGCTGCAAATTCTAAAAGCTTGCCTTTTTGTTTTACTGCTTGTAATACATATTCTTTATTATTACAATTTTTTTTCATTTCTGTAACATCAGGATCTTCCATTTTTAATTCATCCCTTTCTTATTGTTCCTGCTCATTTTGTTTTATTTTGGCAATTAATGCTTTTATCTTTATTCCTTGTTCTGAAAACATTTTTTCATGTTCTGTTTCTATATTGTTTTCAAAAATTGGTTCTTTATGCAAATCATATGTTTTTTTAATTATTTCAAATCCGCTTTCTTCAAAATAAATTAAGCTTGAATTAAATAAGTCATCATCATCTGTTTTAAAATAAATTTCTCCGTTTTCAGCTAAAAATTGTTTGTATTTTTCAAGTTGTCTTGTATGTGTAAGCCTCTTTTTTCTGTGTTTTCCTTTTGGCCATGGATTGCAAAAATTTATATAGATTCTTTCTATATTGTCTTTTTTATCTAAAATCATAGGGATTCTTTCTATGTCAAATCTTGTTAATACTACATTTTCTGGTTCTATGTTTTTTTCTTTATATACTTGTTCTACATTCCTTTTAGCTAGTCCTAACATTGCATCTACTAAGTCTATTGCTATGTAATTTATATCTAAATTGCTTGAGGCTAAATTTGATATGAATTGACCTTTTCCACACCCTAGTTCTAGGTGAATTGGGTTGTTTGGATTTTTAAAAAATTCTTTCCATTTTCCTTTCATTTCTTCTGGTGTGTCTATGTAAAATTTGCTTGCTTCTAGTTCTGGTCTTGCCCATTTTTTGTATCTTATTCTCATTTTGTGTTCCTTTCTGTTTGTTTTTATTGTTGTTTTTGTTGTATTTTATTTTCTATTGGAATTATATACATATTTTTGTTAATTGTAAAGGATATTTTTCAATATTTATTTATGAACTGTAACAAATATTGATATAACTTAAAATAACTATGTGTATTCAAAATTTTTATTTTTGAATTTACATAGTTATTTTTGACACTCCATTTGAAAATTCTACTGAGTGACAAGCACTGAGCGGAACCCATTGCTGTAGAAACTATTGCCCTCTGTACGAGAGAAAAAGAACAAACCAGCCCCGTCTGTGTCCCAATAAACACCCCCACGTGAACTTAATGGATTGAACACGGCTGGGAAATAAGATAAGTCTGTATACCATGATGTTTTCTCTGTTCCGGATGTTGATGTTTCACGTATTCCATCCCCGTATATTTTTGTATTTACTTTCCAGTTTGCTGTACTTGCTGTATCTATATTGGCTCCATTTTTGTCAACTGATGAATCATGTGGATACTCTGTTACATATTTTGAACTTTTTCCATTATTTAATGCATTTAATAGAGATTGTCCATATTTTGTCAAATTTTCATTTCCATTATTTACTAGTCCTGCAGTTCTTTCCCATGTTCCTCCTGACATGTCATATATTCCATATATTGTTCCTGTTGTACTTGCTTTTGTTCCACTTTTTTGTGTCCATACATATA
>ERZ824473.1002-NODE-1002-length-44086-cov-7.682519_pt1 | contig 44086 bp, 34 predicted proteins | sample MGYA00519874_ERZ824473 | MGnify/ENA primary metagenome ERZ824473 (study PRJEB31778, sample SAMEA3449151) | human gut metagenome | biome: human gut; feature: human-associated habitat; material: faeces | place: United Kingdom | collected 2010/2012 ... | reverse complement strand
TCCCCCCGCAAGCGGGTCCCTCCTTATGAGATTTTTCGCTGATCTTGAAACCGTCAGGTATTCTTACCCGGACGCAAGCTCATAAGGGATCCCCCCGCAAGCGGGTCCCTCCTTATGAGATATCTTTCATCTTTGGTTCGAAGATCCAGCTGGCGAGATAGCTGAAGATCAAAGCTCCGCTGATCCCGGCTGCACTCGCTTTAAAACCGCCAAGAAACAATCCCAGAAAGCCTTCCTGTTCCACGGCCTCACGCACACCTTTCCACAGGGTATTTCCAAAACCGAGCAGCGGTACGGACGCTCCGGCTCCGGCGTACTCGATCAGCGGTTCGTACCAGCCGACTGCTCCGAGCAGCGTACCAAGGACTACCAGGATCACCATAATCCGTCCCGGCAGCAGTGTCGTTTTTTCCAGAAGAATCTGCACCAGCGCACAGATCAGCCCTCCAACCCAGAATGCATTCAGATATTCCATTTATTTTCTCCTTTTTAAACATGCTCCAGCACCACCGCATGCGCAATGCCAGGAATTGTCTGTCCCTCGTTGAAGCTGACCTTTGAGAGTAGTGCTCCGGTCGGAACAAACAGCACCCGTTTCCAGCTGCCTTTTCGCAGCTTCGGCAGGATCATCGCCGAGAGCGTCACCGCCGCACAGCCGCATCCGCTCCCTCCCGCATGCGTATCCTGCGTTTCCGGGTCATAAATTTCAATACCACAGTCCATATACTGCGTCTCAATGTCAAATCCCCGGTCCTTTACCAGCTGCAGCAAAATCTCTTTGCCGACGGTTCCGAGATCTCCTGTGATGATCCGGTCATACTCCTGCGGCTCCCGCTCAAAGTCAAGCAGGTTCTGGCAGATCGTATCGCAGGCCGCCGGTGCCATGCACGCGCCCATGTTCATATTGTCGCGCACACCCCTGTCAACAATCTTCCCGGGTGTAACACCGCTGATCCGTACGTAACCATTCTTTGTGCCAAGGATAAACGCACCGCTCCCGGTCACGGTCCACGTTGCTGCGAGCGGCCGCTGGCTGCCATAACCGAGCGGGAAACGAAATTCTTTCTCCGCACTTGCGAAGTGACTCGAGGTCACAGCCGCTGCATGCTCTGCAAAGCCACCTGCCACGCTCATCGCCGCGAGCGTCAGGGATTCCGCACAGGTCGAGCACGCACCGTAAAGCCCGAACAGCGGAAGCTTCGCCTCCACGTTTCCAAACGACGTCGCGGTCAGCTGCGCCAGTAGATCTCCTCCGAACAGAAATCGCACCTCTGAAAGCTCCAGTTTTGCTTTTTCCGCCGCCTTTTGCAATGCTATACTTTGCATTTCGCTTTCTGCCTGCTCCCAGGTCTCTTTTCCGAAAAGCGGATCCCCATCTTTTACATCAAACCATTCCCCAAGCGGTCCCGCCGCTTCTTTCGGACCGACGACTGAGGCGCTCCCCGCGATATAGACCGCGTTTTGAAATGCAATACTCTGTTTTCCGACTATCTGACTTCCCATACTGTCCTTTCCGCAGAAGTCTCTCCATACAGACCGCCATGTTATCGTCAGACGCTTCTTCAGACAACAGAATTTCCTTCTGAAGCACACATGTTCCTGCTCATCACCGGAATCTGCTCTCTTCGAATAAATCGGAGATTCGCTATCCGCTTAGTGCTCCGCGCACTTGAAACCTGGAATGCTTATCTGCGTTCAAACGGATTCAGGGAGACAACCGCCCGTTTCCTTTGGGTATATTGTCTCCCTGACTGTATTTTTTATACGTGAACCTTTACATCTGCGCATCCTTGTGCTGTGTTTCATCCGTATACTGGCGGATGCACGCTTCGATCCGCTCCTTCACAAGCGCCGCAATCTCCGTCGTTTTCATTTTTTCGTACTCATCAAAATAAATCGGCTCCAGAAAATGCACCTGCACCTTCGTCTTCGCGATCGAGCCAGTATCAAACGCCTTGTAGGAATCGATCAGCGCCACGGGCACGATCGGGCATTTTGATTTTACCGCACACTTAAAACTGCCGCCCTTAAAATCCAGAAGTTCATTTCCATTTTTACTTCTGGTCCCCTCTGCGAAAATGATGAAATTTTTTCCCTCCATCACTTCCTTTGTCACCTGCAAGATAACTTTCATGCCCTGCCGCGGATCCCTGCGGTCAATCGGAAGCGCACCGAGGCAGGCGATCACCTGTTTCAAAAACGGAATATTCTCCAGTTCCTTTTTGAGCACCACCGACGTCGGGCGCTTCAGCAGCTGGAGCATTGCCAGCACATCGAACATTCCCTGATGGTTCGGATAGAGAATATACCCATCCTCCCTTGGGAGATTTTCCAGCCCGTATCCTTCAATCTCGACGCGCCCTCCCCTGATCGCCCGGTTATCAATCTGTCTGATCAGTGCGTACCGCTCTTCAGGCGTATAATGTTCCGGATGCGCTGCCATGCGGAATAACCTGACAATTCCGTATGGTACATACCAGAGGTTCATCAGTACCATCCATAAAATCCGTCTCATGTCTCTCCCTTCTGCCCAGATATACTCTCGGAGTCTGTCATGCCCCGGCAAGTTCTAGTATGAGCCACCTCAATTAACAGTCTGCTTCATTTGTCTAAATTTCTATCTGCTACGTTGTTGTCAATCGCCGTAGCCACCGCTACGGCTCATTCCTCCGCCTTGCAGATAAAAATTTATCCTGCATGAATCAGTCAGCCAATTGGGGTGGTTCATACTAGCAGCTCATCAAAAGAAGCAATCACTGCATCCGCATGGTCTGCCTGCCCAAAACCATAGGAGGCAAATACAAACGGAACGCCTGCCTTTGCTGCCGCATCGCAGTCTCCCTGTGTATCCCCTACGTAAACCGGATGCTTCAGGCTATTTCGTTCTACCACCAGCCGGATATTTTCGTCTTTGTTTTTTCCGGTATCTCCGTAGCATTCTGTATCTGTGATGTACGGTTCCAGTCCGGTCTTACGCAAAAAAAGTTCGATATAACCGGACTGACAGTTGCTCACAATCATCAGCTTTGTCCGCTTTGACAATTCTTTGATCGTATCGGCCACTCCCGGATAGCAAATGTGACACGGATCTTTCTCCAGCGCTTCATGTTCATAGACACAGCAGACATCCATGATCGCATACCGCCGCTTTGGCTCAAGTTCCGGAAGCAGATTATCCGCTATCACCTTCATTGTCTTGCCGAATTGCTCCTGAAGCATTTCTGCCGTAATCTCCCGGCTTCCGCCGCCTTCTCTTACCGCCTTCGTCCATGCTTTCGCCACAATTCCCGTTGAATTCCAAAGTGTTCCGTCAACGTCCAGTATTAATGCGTCAAACTGCATTTTCTCCTCCCTGATTTTCCGTTTTACAGTGATACAAGGAAGACGGCCCGCAAAAATTCTGTTTCGCCCGGCCGTCCTCCATTTTCTTCTTATGTACTCTCGGAATCTTTTTGTGCCTGAAAGTGCAGGAAAGACTCCGGGAATACATTCTTATTTGCTGCTGTTCAGAGGCGGACTCTGATCAGCTGACTGCTTTTATGTATTTGCTTTAGTGTCCCGTCACGCTTGTCGCGATCAGTGATCCATCCGATGCTGTCTTTACACTTGCGCTGACGTAAAGTCCGGTATAAACTCCGCCAGACGTATCAATTGACGCATCAGAAGTATTTATCGTATAAGTATTTCCGTCATCTCCTGAAATTGTAATGCTGTTACCGGAAATGCTGATGACTGTACCGCTGACCGTGTCCGAATAGCTGGTGCTTCCGTCGTCATTACCGTCTGTACTGCCGCCGTTATCGCTGTTTCCGCCCGTCTGTGTCTGAGAAGAACTCAGATAGGACTTGGAAATATAACCGATCGTTCCGTTTACAGAAACCACATACCAGTTGTCTGTCTCGCCAACCACCGTCACTGCTTCGCCGCTTCCCAATCCGTCCACGATACCGCTGCCTGTTCCAGGCTCCTGACGTACATTGACATCCGTCGTCGTATATAGTGTGGACGAGCCGGTATAATCGACCTGGCTGTTTTTCTCCGCATCGATTATGGAAGAATCTCCGCCTGTCTCCCCGCTCTGATCAGTCTGTGCATTCGTCTCAGAACTGCCGGTCTCGGAGCTGTCTGTCTCGGATACCGGTGAGCTTACGAGAAATTCTTTGCTGACATATCCGATATTCCCATCGATATTAACCTTAAACCAGCCGGAGGTCTCACCGACCACCGTCACTGCCTGTCCTTTTTCCAGGGAACCGATAATATTGTCATCATTCTCCTTGCTTGGATCCTGACGGACGTTGACATCATCGTTTGCATAGAGCGTCGCTGCCGTGCTGTAATCCTGCAGGGTCTTCAGCTCCGCATCTGCATCGCCCTCCGTCTCAGACTCATTTGTCTCAGACTGATTCTGTACCGTACCGGCCTTTTCCAGGTTGAATACGGAATTGCCAGGAACCTTAAAGCTCTCCACCGACTTCTTTACGGCTTCAAGAAGAACCTTGTTGTCATCCGTCACCGTACCCTGGATCACATACGCCTCATGGTCTGCAAGAATCGCATATGTGATGGAATAAGACCACATGCTTGTGGAATTGTATTTCACTACATACTCATATGTCTTCAGGGTACCGGCAGCAGCCGCCTCAAAGCTCTGTACCTCAAATGCATCCGATCCCGTATACTGCTTCGTCAGACTTTCCTTCAGCGCATCCTCTGACTCATATACAGATACATTTTTCATCTGCGTATCGTCCGCCGCGTGAACAATGTTGATCATCGCAGCAGATCCGGAAGAGAATACCCGCATCTCATCTGCATCCTGCGTCACCTTCCAGGTACTGTCCGGAAGCGTGATCTGCACGCTCTTATCCTGCGACGTATATGCAATATCCGTCTGAAGCTCTGTTTCTGTTTCTGTCTCGCTCTGCGTTTCACTCTCTGTCTCTTTTTGGGTCTCTGTCTCACTCTGAGTCTGTGTTTCTGTCTCCTGCGGCTTTTTTAATTGACTGCATCCTGCCGTAAGGCTTACGATGGCCAGTGACATTCCAAGAGTCAGTACAAGCTTTCTCATCTTTTTGTTAACCATGTCACACCCTCCATTTCTTTCTTTTCCCTCATGCTCTGATCTCCAAAGGCCAGATGCCTGCTGTAACGGCTCCCGCCTTTGTCCCGATTTTTCTCCCCCGGCAGCAGGCAGATATCCCGCTTCGCTGCCTCGTTCCAAGTCAAAGCAAATCTTCCAGATCCGCCTTGCTGCCTGCTCATAACCACCGTCAAAAAAATCAACACAAAAAACTGGTATTGAGTCAATACCATTATTATGCATCATACCACGCATCCCCTTATTTCGCAAGTCACATACTGCTGTTTTCTGTTCTTACAGACAAAATTAATAATTTCGCAACAGACTTTTCTACGAATTTTTAAAATTTTCTCCGGATAATCTTCTCCGCCTCTTTCAGTCTTTGGTCCAGCTCTGCTTTTGTCAGGACGAATTTTTTCAGGACTTTACTGCTGTTTTCTTCTCTGTTTTCTTCTCCCTTTTCCGGCTCTGTCATCAGATGGAGCAGCTCTTTGTACTCATCCAGCAATCCCTGGCCATGCAGTACGCGCCATGCCCCGGCATCGCTTCCAGGTGCGATCTTTACACCCAGTTCAAACCCCCGGCGGATCCGTTCTCCCTGCTCCCGCTTCAGGCAGCGGAGCGCATCATCGTCAAACCGCCCGCCCCCGATCAGATTTGTGATCGTCACAAATGTCGGCACCCAGACTGTCCCACTCTCTGCCAGTGCCTGCAGGCATGCTTCGTCCATAAAATTTCCGTGTTCCACCGAATCTACCCCGGCTTCCACTGCATCCTTTACCGCCACGGCACCGTTTACATGTGCCATCACCGCAAATCCTTCCTCATGGGCAATGTGGATCATTTCCCGGATCTCCTCCTGCAAAAGGGGCGGCTCTGTCACCGCTCCGCAGTTTGAAAAATCCATGATTCCTGAAAACATGACCTTGATAAAATTTCCGCCCCGCTCCCGCACCTCTTTTACAAGTGCCTCATATTCCTTCCAGTCTGAAAACGCGCGTCCTACGATACCTCCATAATGCCCCTTTTTGTGGATGGCAAAGACCGGTGTGCGGTACGTAATCCCATATTCCCCTGCCAGATCCGCCGCCCGCTGCGATACGCCGTAGCTGTCCCCTCCGTCACGCACATAAAAAATTTCGCGCTTCGCATATTCGGAAAATTTTGCCCGGATATCTGCATCATTTACGCTGTCTTTATGCAGTTCCACTGCCTTTTTATAATTTACTCCGTCCATCAGCAGATGGGCATGACATTCGCCAAACATAATCATCAGCTTCCTCCCTGCATTCTGAATTTAAAGCGGCCTTAAGACATTTATATCTTAAGACCGCTTTCATATTTTATCCAGTAAAATTTTTATTTTATGCGTATTTTCATCCGTAGACCACGCCAAGATCTGCCGCAGCATTTTCCTGCGCGATTTTCTCCAGCACCTGCAGCGTATTTGTAAAATCCTGACTCAGCGGATAGCGGTCATACTCATACGTCTGCCGCTTCGACTGCAGCTGTACCTCAAGTGCATTTATTGCCACATAGATTTTCTCATATGGGAGTGTCTCTATGTCTTTACGATAGGCTGCCAGAAATTCTGCTTTTTTCGACTGAGGAATCTCGATCTGCACACCGTAATCTGTGTAGGTGCCATCTGTCGTCATAATCTCCGCCCAGAAATCTGTCTCTGTCTCCGCGGTCTCACTTTCTGCTTCGGACATGTTGCCATCGGTCTTGCCTTCTGTTTCTGCAGCTTCGCTTTGTGAATCCGCCGCATTCTGCACTGCATCTGCTTTGGTGCCGCTCTCTGCTTCCGCCGTATCTGTTTCCGTTTCCATCTCCACCTGCACCTCCGCATATGAAGTCGATTCTGCCATGCTAACCGGATAATATTTCGTCAACTCCGGAAAATTCTGCTGATAGCATTCTGCCACCATCTCATAAATTTCTTTTGCGTCCATTCCAAGGATCGGATAATACTTCTCCCTGTACTGCCGGTCATCCAGCAGTTTATTCATCGCCGCCAGATACGTCTTTTCGCTCACCTCATAATACCGATAAACCTCTTTTCCGTTCTTCAGATGGTATTTCAGATTGACCGGTACCGTCGTCTCCTCAAAGCTATAGTCATTCTCCAGGCTCTTTTTCGCAAATTTTACTCCGCTCTCGGCAAGCGGATACAGCGTATCAAGCTGATCACACTCCAGATAATCGAGTATCATCTGACTGTCTGTCTTATTTTTCGCCGATTTTTTCTGCTGTGTGGCCTCCGGATACGTATACATATTGTACGACGACTGTACTGCCATATCCGCAATCTCCTCTTTTTGGGGAAGGTAAGAGTTATACCCAAACACATCGTAGCGGATCGGGAAAAACATCAGTGCGGCCAGCACGGCAGAAATCACGATATGTTCTTTATGCTGCAGCACAAGGTGAATATCCCACCGGTAAATAAACTCCATGACCATACAGCCAAGCGCGGAAAACAGCAAAATAAACGCAATCTCCCAAAACACCGAGTCAAGCTCACTTGCAATAAGCGCGGCTACCAGTGCGGCCAGCACGGCCAGCAGAATTTTAATCACACCCTCCAGTCTCTGGAAGGCAAGTGCTGCGCCGGAGACCTCGCTTCTCCGCCTATGGTACAGGGCAAGCGCCGCAAGCATGAACAGAACAAAAACTGCCGTCAGTTCACAGAGTTCCGCAACGCCCGGCCATCTTCCGGTCAGGCCGTAAGAAATTTGACCGGTTCCCGCCCTGTTTTCCCATAAGATACAAAATGCCCACGGAGAGGTGTAGCGCAGAAAGCTTCCCGTATTCTTATCAAAAAGTGCCTGCAGCTGCATCGAAGTGCTCAGAAAATTGCTCACATACGCCAGAAGGATCATCCAGCAGGTCGGAAGATATCCGAACAAAACGGCAATCGCACATACACTCGTTACAATCTTTCCGGTCATCATAACCGCCAGAATGGTTCCCGAATAGCTGCACAGGAAAAACAGCAGGTGCTGCAGCGTGCACACCGCCATCTCCAGCATCAGTCTCCAGCGAAAGGCTCCATACAGTGCCCCGGCCAGAACACCAAGCAGCGAAGCAACAGCATACGGCACCGCGAATGTCACGAAACCTGCCTCATATTTAATCAGGAACAGCTGCTCCCGCTTTATGGAAAGGCTGTGATACAGATCTACCTTCACAGAAGAATGAACGTAGGAAAATACGCACAGACCGCAAATGATTCCGGCGATCAGAACAATCAGCACATTTTCAGACCGGTCAAATCCGATCTGACGGCAAAGTGTGTTCAGCTTGTCCGCTGCAGTCGGATTTCCGGAAGACATCGCGGAGAGTGCGATCAGTGCCCGAAACGGAATCATCATCAGATATACCACCGCCTGTACTGCCGCCAGCCAGGTCAGCTGCCGCAATTCCCTTCCGAACAGTTTAGAAGATGAGATTTTTGACGTCATAACCGGCTACCTCCGTTTCACTGATAAAAATTTCCTCCAGGGACAGCGGGAGAATCTCGGAAAACAGCGGCTGTTTTTCCATGATCTTTCGCTCCACCTCTTCCTCACTGCCACGCACGATCACGGTCAGCAGAGAACCTCTCTTGCTGTGCTGCAAGACTTCCATCTCACACAGCAGTTCTTCTTCCTTCAGAGGATCCGGGATCACACACTGGATCTTATGAATCTCCAGTTTCATATCGTCCAGTTCCCTTGAAAACAGGATTCCGCCGCGGTGCAGAAGCCCGACGTGATCGCAGATATCTTCGATCTCTCTCAAGCTGTGTGATGCGATCACCGGGGTAAACTTCCGGTTCAAAATCTCAGAAGCAAACAGGCTTTTGACTGCCTGACGCATCACCGGATCCAGTCCGTCAAATGTCTCATCACACAGCAGATATTCTGTATTGGTGCAGATCCCAAGAAGCACCGATACCTGTTTTTTCATTCCCTTTGAAAAAGTCTGGATCTTCCTTCTCGGATCCAGTCCGAACTGTTCCAGCAGTTCATCAAACCGTCCACTGTCAAATTCCGGATAGATCACACGGTAATAGTCCCTCATCATTTCCGATGTCGCATTCGGAAAAAAACAGGACGTATCCGGAATAAAACAAAGTCTCCGTTTTGCTGCCGGATTTTCCCACACCGGAAGCCCGTCAATCTTCACCTGGCCTTCCTCCGGCCGCAGCACACCGCTGATCACACGCAGCAGCGTACTTTTTCCTGCTCCGTTCGTCCCGGCCAGGCCGAAAATACTGTTTTCGCTGATCTGTGCCTCTACCTGATCCAGCGCACGGATGTCGCCGAATTTTTTTGTCACCTGCTCAATGCTGATCATTCCTGCTTTTTCTCCTCCCGATAATATTCCTGCACTTTTTCTGTCATCTCCTCGCAGGAGATCCCCAGTTCCTGTCCCTTCTTCACATTCTCACGAAGCGAAGCATAAACACTCTCCTGTTTGCGCAGCTTCAGTTTCTCGTTTCCAGATACAAAATTGCCGCGTCCCTTCACCGGATAAATATATCCGTTCTGCTCCAGGATGCTGTATGCTTTCTGAATTGTATTCGGATTGATCGACAGCTCCACTGCCAGTGCACGCACCGACGGAAGCTGACTGTCCGCATCCAGCACTCCGTTTACGATCAGTATTTCAAACCGATCCACAATCTGCTCGTAAATTGGTTTCCGGTTTCGGAAATCAATCGAGATTTCTCCGATCATCCCCTGCACATCCCCCTCTCTTTTTTCTGTGTTTCATTTCGCATATGCGATATCTGCTTTCACTTATCCGCCAGTCTGCCGCCTCTGCAATGCTGCAGTTTCTAATCCCACCGGCATTTAGTGTACCATATGTATTAGTACACTTTGTCTTTCTTTTTATACTACATCTGCCATGCTGCGTCAACCGGGTTAAGGTTTTCTTAAGTAAAAAAAGAACCTTCCTGTCAGCAATGCTGCCTGGAAGGCTCTCTGTCCCTGGTCAAATTACGCTTTCTATTATAAACAATCTGCGCATCACCGATTATTTGAACAGGTTTTTATTTACGTATCCGATCGTGCCATTGTACTCGATCTTGTACCAGCGGTCAGTCTCGCCAAGCGCGGTAACCGTTGTGCCGGATGCGATTGTGCCGACGATCTCACCGTCCTGTGCCGGTGTCGAGCGGATATTTGCTCCTGTCGCTGCCTCAACGCTGTAGGACTCTGCGAAATCACCTACGCCATACTGAGAATCTACCGCAGATGTATCTGCTCCGGAAGAAGTCGTCGTTGTATCGGAAGATCCATCCTCAGATGCAGCGGCACCGTCCGTGCTGTTTGAATCAGAAGTGCTGCTCAGCTCCTTCTCGATTGCTGCCTGACGCTCCTCATCTGTCTTCTCTGCCACTTTCTCTGCAGAAACAAACTGCCTGGAAACGTAACCGTTAGAATCATAACCATCCAGTTCTACGACATACCAGTTTGGGGTCTCTCCTACTACCGTCACCTGATCGCCCTGCATATAGCTGTAAATGATATTGTCCGCCGTCGTATCCGGATCGGAACGTACATTGATATCGTCCTTTGCATACATCATGCGGATCTGATCCAGCTCTTTCTCCTGTGCCTTCTCTTCTGCCGCAGTCAGTACCTTCGGCTCCGTCTCTTTTTCTGTCTCTGTCTGCTTTTCCGTCTGCTTCTCTGTCACTTTTTCGGTCGGCTTTTCCGTCTGTGTCTCGCTCTCAGTCGGAGCCTCTGTCACAGCCTCTGTCACCTTCTCTGTCTGCGGATCTTCTTTTTTCAGCTTGCTGCATCCTCCAAGCATCGCTACCGATCCTGCCAGCAGCAGCGCAAGCATTGCACTTTTACTTCTGTTCTTCATAAATGTTTCCCTCCGTTTCCGCTCTTTATTTCCATATTCCTATACTGTTTAGCATCATACCACGTTTTCTTTTGAGAGGCAATAGTTGTCACAGAATTTTTAACTTTTTTAAGTTTGTATTAACTTTTTCTGCTCTACATGCTTTTCCGCTCTGCGATCTCTGCCATCTTTGCAGCATTTAAGCGCGTATCACCGTGTACCCGGCTGTAAGAGAGATACCCATTCATCCGGTCTATCTTTGTAAGGTTACTGGAACCGCACTTCGGGCAGACATCCATCTCCAGTTCCTGATGTCCACAGTCGTCACAGTACGCAAGTGAAAGATTCACACCCTCATAAAATCCAAGCTCCATCGCTCTTCGGATCAGGCTCTTGATCGCCTCGATATTGTAATCGATCGGATAACGCACATACTGGATCTTTCCTCCGTTGCACAGCTCCCAGAAGCGCCCCTCCAGATCCTGCTTTTCGATCGGAGTCAGGTCTTCTGTTACATGACAGTGGAAGCTGTTGCTGACATACGGCCGATCTGATACCTTCGCAATGATCCCGTATTTTTTACGGAACTGCTCCACCTGCAATCCGCACAGGCTTTCCGCCGGGGTGCCGTAGATCGCATAGAGCCATCCGTCTTCCTTCTTGAACTGATTTACCTTATCGTTGATGTAACGCAATGTCTCCAGGGCAAACTGGCCATCCTCCGCGATCGATTTTCCATTGTACAGCTCCTGCAGCTCGTTGAGCGCTGTGATTCCAAACGACGCCGTCATCGGTTTTAACAGCTTGCCGATCTTCTCCCCCGGCTGCAGATGACCGCCATAAAAACCGCCCTCACAGTATGCAAGCGGATTGGTCGAAGCCCGCATCTCTCCAAGATATTCATACGTACGGATATGCAGCTGACGGATCATCTCCAGATACTCATCGAGCACCTCATGGAAATCCTTTCCCTCTTCCCTGGCCTTTGCAAGGATCATCGGCAGGTGCAGACTGACTGCACCGACATTGAAGCGCCCCACAAAAACCGGCACATCCTTTTCATCGGCCGGTTCCATGCCGCCCCGCTCATACCATGGACTTAAAAATGCCCGGCAGCCCATCGGGCTGATGACTTTTCCGTATTTTTTATACATGCTTGAAATGTATCCTTCTCCCGTCATCGACAGCCAGTCCGGATACATTGTCTTCGCTGAACACTCCACGCCTTTTTCAAAGACATCCTCGCAGATGCAGCCGGGCTCATGCAGGTTTTTGTCGTAAAGAAATACGATCTTCGGAAACAGCACCGGCTTTTTGCTGCCCGGCCGTCCCTGTCCACCACGGTGTACTTCCAGCAGAGAAATTGCGATCACCTTCTCAAAATCAGAAGTGCCGAGTCCGAGCGTCACGGTCACAAACGGATAATCGCCGCGCGAGGACCCTACGGTATTAAGTTTATACTCAATGCCCTGCCAGCCCTGGTCACAGTCTCTGCGCACCTTTTTCTGCGCGTAACGCACCGCGTGCTCCTCTACATTCTCCCACGACGGATCGCACGAATCGAGAAACTCCTCCTGATATTTCCGGAAACTCTTCTCCGCGTACGGTGCCAGGATCTTATCCACCTCCGGCACGGTAAATCCACCATATTGCTGTGCCGCTGTGCTCAGAATGATATCCCCCATGACATCAAACGCCGTATCCAGCGTTTTCGGCTCATTGTACCATACATTTCCCATCTCAAATCCGCCGCTCAGTACTGCACCGATATTAAAAAGGCAGCAGTTCATCGTATCAAGACGCGCCGACTGGTCATGAATATAAATATAGCCGTCCTTGCACGCCTGCAGTTCATCCCGCGTCATAAAAAATTTGCGGTACAGCTCTTTATTCAGCTCATTGAAGATCAGGCTGCGCTTCGTTGCAACCAGTGCGCTGTCCGTGTTTGCATTGCTCTTGTCACCAATGTAGCGGATCGACTGACTCTTCGTGTAGACATCATCCATCATGTGAATGAAATCCATTTTGTAGTTGCGGTAATCGCGGTAGCTCTTGGCAACTGCCGGATTCACTGATTCCAGCGCCCCCTCCACGATATTGTGCATCTCCTCAATCGTGATATCTTCTTTCTGAAGAGACTGCGCCCGCTCCTGCGCAAAACGGCAGATAAACGCAACCTCCTCCTCCGTAAAATGGTACATGATCCGCGCCGCTGATTTATTGACTGCGGTAATGACCTTTTGTACATTAAAATTTTCTTTTGTTCCGTCTTTCTTTATTACATACATCTGTATATGCTCTCCCTGATCTTGTCTTTCCGTGCTTTCGCTGTTTACCATATAAATATTCTTCCACAGACGTACTTCCTTATGCAATTACAGGCTTATGATTTTCAGACACGTTCTAGTACATCGTTTTATACCAATCGCACAGACAAGTGAGTGGTATAGTTATTTCGATAACGAGGTACTAGTTTCGTGCCGGATCCAGAATATCCGATACATTTATATAGGAAGAAACGCAGTCGGGCGAGGTCGTCAGCAGCATCCCTGTGATATTTTTGCGGGTCTGGCGGAGATACTGATCGTTCACCTCAAGATGATCTCCCTCTGCCCACAGGCCGATCAGATAGCGGAAGCCGTCTGCTGTGAGGAGCGTACCTTTTTCCGTCGTATAATCTACCTCCGAGCCGTACGGGTAAAGCAGGGTATCACAGTCACCAAGCAGTGCTCCGCTCACTTCCTGCCATTTGCCAAGTTCCTCGTCAAGCTGGTCATAAGACAGTGTTCCCAGATACTGATAATTATATCCGGTGCTCGCAAAGGTCCAGCCTTCCTCTTTCAAAGCCGCTGCAATCTCCTGTACCGCCTGGCGGTTCGCCTCATAATCATCTGCGGACTCGTCCACCTCATAACCAAAAATGCCGCCGACACCTGCCACAGAGATCACGCCGCGTGCGCCCTGGTATGAAAAATCCGGATGCTCGTCAAGAAATGCTTCCAGCACCGGAACCACATCGTAAGCGCCAATGAGATCGTGTCCGCCATCATCCGTATATTTTGCCGCCGCTTTTCCGTTTTCATCAAGCACAAGAGATGTCGCCACGCCATCTCCATTGCGCACAGAGTCGTAGCTTAAGTTGTCAATGGAAAAAACAATCGGTTTTTTGCCCTTTGGCACCTCCGGATTATTCTGCGTCAGTGTAATATTTTTGCCATCTGCCGTCTCATTTGCCAGATCATGCAGATCAATCAGAATGTAGTCATTTTCATACAGAGTCTGCAGGATGTTCTGAAACTCGGTCAATGTAATCATATTGTTCCGATAAGTAGAATCGTAATCATCCCCATCAAATGCCCGCGCCGGATCCACCACGAGATTTGTAAAGCAAAAATGCGGGATATCTCCCTCATAACGGTAAAGCTGTGATTTTGCTTCCTCATACTGTGTGACCGCCTCATCGAGCCGCTCATCTTCTGCCAGTGCCTCGGAGCTTTTCAGAGAAGCGATCGCCTCGTCATATCGATATTCCAGTGCAAGCGCTGCTGCTGCATCGAGTGCCTGCTGCTTTTGCACCTCGCGCTCGGATTCGGACTCCTGCATCTCGCGCTCTGCCTTCATTTTTGGTGTCTCCACCGGTTCGTTATTCTCATACTGATTCAGCGTGCCAATACATTCCGCAATCTGATAATTCAGCACGCTCCGGCTGCAGCCGCCGCCAAAAAGCATTGCCGCCAAAGCCACTGCCACAAGGATTTCTTTTTTTCTGTCTTTTCTGTTCCGCATATGATTCCCCTGACTGATTTGGTACTTCCTGATCCGGCTTTCTGTCTTATCTCCTTTTCAACCAGACAAAAAGCCATAACAGTGATATATTATCACCATTATAGCTTCCTGCCCCTTCAAATACAAGTTTCAAATTTTTAATTTTTACAAGAGCTCTTTCAGCATCTTATTGACTGCACCAGGGTTCGCCTTGCCTTTCATCTGCTTCATCGTCTGACCGACCAGGAATCCAAGCGCCTTTTCCTTACCACCTTTATAATCCGCTACCGATTGCGGATTTGCGGCGATCACGCCTTCTACCACCGTTCGCAGCAGATTGTCGTCATTTACCATTTTCAGTCCATGTTCCTCGACATATACCTGCGGATCCACATCTTCATAATAGATCTTCTCAAACACTTCCTTCGCAACGGTCTGGTTGATCGTCCCCGCATCAAGCAGCTCGATCAGGGATGCCAGGTGCTGTGGTGTAAAAGAAAGATCCTCCGGCTCTTTTCCCTCTTCTTTCAAAAGGCGGAGCGTCTCTCCCATCAGCCAGTTTGATACCTTTTTCGGTTTTCCGCAAAGCGCCGTTGTCTCCTCAAACAGGTCAGCCAGGCGTTTTGATCCGGTCAGGATGTCCGCATCGTACGCCGGGATATCAAATTCTTTTTTGTAGCGCTCCAGCTTCTCCGTGCGCAGCTCCGGCTGACGGTCACGCACTTCCTGCAGCCACTCATCGCTGATGATAACCGGTACAAGATCCGGATCCGGGAAATACCGGTAATCATGCGCATCCTCCTTGGAACGCATCGGATAAGAGTATTCCTTGTTATCATCCCACCGTCTCGTTTCCTGGATCACTTTTTTGCCTTCTTCCAAAAGCTCGATCTGGCGTGCCCGCTCACCCTCAATGGCGCGGCCAATCGCTTTGAACGAGTTCAGGTTTTTCATCTCTGTTCTCGTACCGAATTCTTTTGCTCCGGTCTCACGCACGGAAAGGTTGACATCCGCACGCATCGAGCCCTCCTGCAGCTTGCAGTCCGATGCGCCAAGATACTGTACGATCAGGCGCAGCTTGTCCAGGTACGCGATCACTTCCTCCGCACTTCTCATATCCGGTTCTGATACGATCTCGATCAGCGGCACACCGCTTCGGTTGTAGTCAACCAGTGTGCAGTCCTCCCACTCGTCATGGATCAGCTTTCCGGCATCTTCCTCCATATGGATCTCATGGATTCCGATCACCTTTTTGCCGGCGGATGTCTCAATCTCGATCCCGCCATCGTGACAGATTGGCAGGTACAGCTGGGAAATCTGATAATTCTGCGGGTTATCCGGATAGAAATAGTTTTTCCGGTCGAATTTACAGAACTGGTGGATCTGGCAGTTTGTCGCAAGTCCGACTGCCATCGCATATTCGACTACCTGCTTATTCAGTACCGGAAGGGAACCCGGCATACCGGTGCAGACCGGACAGGTATGGGTATTCGGTGCTCCGCCAAATGCGGTCGAGCATCCGCAGAAAATTTTTGTCTTTGTCGCAAGTTCTACATGGACCTCAAGTCCAATCACGGTTTCATACTGTCTTGACATTTAGTCCACTCCTTTCTGTGCCAGCTCCGGTGCCTGCCAGTTTCCTCTTGCCTGTTCATACGCATATGCAGCACGGATAATCTTCTTTTCCTGGAAGCAGTCTCCGATCAGCTGCACACCGATCGGAAGTCCGTTCGAATCGATGCCGCACGGAACGGAAACGCCCGGAAGTCCCGCCAGGTTCACAGAAATCGTGTAAATGTCGCCAAGGTACATCTGAAGCGGATCAGAAAGGCTCGCGCCAAGCTTTGGTGCTGTCGTCGGCGCCACCGGCCCGAGGATCACATCATATTTTTCGAATGCACGGTCAAAGGACTGCCTGATCAGTGCTTTGGTGCGCAGTGCTTTCAGATAATAAGCATCGTAATAACCAGAGCTTAAAACGAAAGAACCGAGCATGATCCTGCGCTTCACCTCTTCGCCAAAGCCCTCCGAACGGCTTTTTTTATACATATTATGAAGGCCGTTGTAATCCTTTGCACGGTAACCGTACTTGACGCCGTCAAAACGCGCGAGGTTGGAACTTGCCTCAGCCGATGCGATAACGTAGTACGCCGGGATGGCATACTCTACGAGGCTGAGCTGGAATTCTTCCACTTCCGCCCCCTTTGCCTTCAGTACCTCTGCTGCTTTCAGGACTGCCGCCTTTACCTCTTCGTTCAGGCCGGCACTTAAATAATCGGACGGGATTCCAATCTTCATTCCTTTTACGTCGTCAAGAAGCGCCGAAGTAAAATCATATGCATCCCGTTTTACGGAAGTGCTGTCCTTTTTGTCATAGGAAGCGATCATCTCAAGGATCGCTGCACAGTCGGAAATATCTTTTGCAATCGGTCCGATCTGATCAAGTGAGGAACCATACGCAATCAGTCCGTAACGGGATACGGTGCCGTATGTCGGCTTCAGACCCGTCACTCCACAAAAAGATCCCGGCTGGCGGATCGATCCGCCCGTATCCGATCCGAGTGCATACGGCACCTCGCAGGAAGCAACCGCCGCACATGATCCGCCGGAGGAACCTCCCGGTACATGCTCTGTATTCCATGGATTTCTTGTCACGCCGTACGCCGATGTCTCGGTCGTGCTGCCCATTGCAAATTCATCCATATTGGTCTTTCCAACGATCACCGCTCCGGCTGCCTTTAAATTATCGACTGCCTGCGCAGAATACGGCGGTACAAAATTGGAGAGGATCTTAGAACTGCACGTTGTCAGAAGATCTTTCGTACAGATATTATCCTTGACTGCCACCGGCACACCTGCAAGTGCTCCGGTAATCGTCCCGTCATCAATCCCTTTCTGTACTTCCTCTGCGCGCTTTAATGCACCCTCTTCATCCACGGTCACAAAACTGCCCAGTGTCTCATCCAGGTCGGCAATCTGCGCCAGGCTCTCCTGCACCGCCTCTTTTACTGAAACTTCTTTTTTCTTTATCATCTGCCCAAGCTGCAGGGCTGTCATACTCTTTGTCTGCATTGTGTTTCCTCCGTCTATTCACCTGAATCACCTTTTTGCACTGTGAAACAGTAACTTTTATTCTACGGTCTTTGGCACCTTCCAGGATCCGTCCTTGACAGCCGGTGCATTTTTCAGCATATTGTCGCGGTCGTCGCCATTTGTCACCACATCCTCCCGGAATACATTGTGTACCGGAAATACGTGTGACATCGGCTCCACGTCTGATGTATCCAGCTCATTTAACTTGTCTACATAATCAAGCATACGCCCGATATCCTTTTTGGCCTGCTCTTTTTCCTCGTCTGAAAGCTCCAGCTTTGCCAGAATTCCGACGTATTCGATCGTCTCATCACTGATTATATTTGCCATAACTGCTCCTCTTTCTGTACGATTTTTATTGTTTTCTCTGTATCATTCCATATGCCGAAAAGAATGGCTGCCATTTTTTCACTCCACTGAGTAAAGCAGATATCCGTAATCCACTGCCCTGCCTGACGCTCTTCTCACCATGACGGCTTCAGAATCAGATCGCCCTCGTCCATATCATACTCCGTTACTCTGACTGCAATGCCGCTTTGTTCAAACGGAATCCGCCAAATCACCGAATGATCGCTTCCCAGATCCATATAAAAAATGTTCCCACTCCCATACTCGATCTCAACTGTTGCAAAGCCATCTCCCTGATAGCACAGATCATAAACGCCCTCCGGGAAATCCGTTCCGGACTCTAATCCATCCGTCGGAACAATCACTGACTTTGGAAGTCCTGCCTGTGGTTGCCGCGTATTCAACGGCTCCTCACTGTCTTTCATTCCCTCCAGCCGGACATCACCGTCATCCCAGACATAGATCAGCGCATTTTCTTTAAATGCAAGTTCTTCCGTGCATGGTCCGTACTCTGCATACATTTCATCCTCTTCCATCTCAAGTTCTTCTTTCCATGCATCCGAAAGCAGCAGCGCGTATCCGTCTTCTCCATCCTCTTCGTCCGCCGCGTACCACTCTATCATTACATTCCCGGACGTACAGGTCGCCTGATACGTACCAGCCGGGAAATCATAGCCGGCCGTATAAAAACCGGCCTGCAGCTCTTCTTCATAATACAGCGGATCTTCGGTATCCCACACGATCTTTTCCGGGAGTTCCCCGTCTTCATCTGATAAAAGTTCTGATGAGTCTGCAATTTCCGGATTCTCGAATGAATCCGCCTCCTGTTCCTCTCCGAAAATTTCAGAGATGAGACCGCCAAGACTGCCATCGCCAAAGCTGTTTACCGTTTCCCGGATCTCATCCATGTGGTCTCCTGCGATCTCAATCACAGACGGAATCACATAAACCGCCGCGACAAGCAGAACCACTACCCACTTTTTCCCTTTTTTTCGCTGTACCGTGCCGGTTGCCTGGCGCTTCTTCAGCTGACGCGCACGTGCACTGCCGGTCGGAACAGTGCGCGGCGTTTCTTTATTGACGTGCGCATCGCAGTCACCGCCGTGCATCCGCACGCTTTTCGGGTTGTGTGTATTCAAACGGTAATTTTTATCACTCTTGGAATTGTCGAGTCCGCAGTCCACGCAGCGGCCGTTTACAATTCTTCCATAACACAATCTGCATCTTTCCATGTCGGGGTCCCCCTTTTATGCAATCATTTCGGATGTTCCGCATGCAAACCAGCGCAAATCAATTTGCTCCGGCCTGCCTCTGAAGTCATGATACCACATCAGATGGCGTTTTGCACCGTTTTGTTGGGGGCGATAACTATTCTTTATGGCTCCAGTCTGGAAAGATCCCGCGGGAACAATGTCGTCTCGCGGACGTTTTCCTCTCCGCAGAGCTTCATCGTCAACCGTTCCAGACCGATGCCAAGTCCTCCGTGAGGCGGAAGTCCGTATTTGAAGGTGTCAAGATACTGTTCCATGCCTTCCTCTGTCATGCCGCGGGCTGCGATCTTTTCACGGAGTTTTTCATAATCATGGATTCTCTGTCCGCCCGTCGTGATCTCCAGTCCGTGGAACAAAAGGTCAAAGCTTAAGGTAAAAGTCGGATCTGCCGGATCATCCATCGCATAGAACGGACGCTTCTTGGACGGGTAATGAGTGACAAACACAAAGTCCGCGCCGTACTCTTCTTTGAAATACTGACCGATCAGAGTTTCCTCCTCCGGCTCCAGATCGTACGGGTTGCGGATACGGCGTTTGTATTTTTCAGATACCAGTTCTTTTGCCTTATCGAAACGCACCATCGGAATCTCATCTGTCTTCGGCAATGTCACGCCAAGGATCTTCAGTTCATCCGCATATTCTTTTTCCAGCAGCTTCATTGTGTATTGCAAAAAGCCGGTCTCCATTTTCATGATATCTTCAAATCCGTCGATATATCCCATCTCAAAATCAAGGCTTGTATATTCGTTTAAGTGACGCTTTGTGTTGTGCTTTTCTGCACGGAACACCGGTGCAGTCTCAAACACACGATCAAACACGCCTACCATCATCTGCTTGTAAAACTGCGGGCTCTGCGCCAGAACTGCCGGACGATGGAAGTATTCAAGCTTGAAGACGTTTGATCCTCCCTCTGCTCCCTTGCTTCCGATCTTCGGGGTATGAATCTCGGTGAACTGCTGGCTGTAGAGGAAATCGCGGAAACCTCTCACGATTCCTTCCTGAATCCGGAATTTTGCACGCTCACGCATGTTGCGCAGGGAAACACTGCGGTAGTTCAGCTTTGCCTCAAGAGATGTGCCAAGCTTCCACTTGCCGACCGGAAGCGGCGGTACATCATACGGTGTCGAAAGTACCTTCACTTCTTTTACCCGGATCTCGATGCCGTGCGGTGCACGCTCATCACGCTCCAGAATGCCGGTCACTTCCAGTGCTTCCTCTTCCCGTACGTTTTTTACGTCAAACGCCGTAAATCCGTCCTCAAAAATGCACTGCAGCAGCCCGCTGCGCTTACGAAGCACGACAAATGAGAGTTCCCCCATGTTGCGGATCGTGTGTACGGCTCCATTTACCTTTACTGTCGTCCCAATCCGGGATGCATCCTGCAGCTCGTCCAGTTCCAGTGTTTCCTTTGGTGTCAGTCCTTTTAAAAATTCCATAATGGTCTCCTTCCGTTTCCGGGACTTTTCCGTGCTTTATGCAACAAAAAAGTCCCGGAACATCACATATAATGATATTCCGGGACGGATAATCACAATACCCGCGGTACCACCCGCATTGCAGACATCCTCGTCTACCCCTCTTTGTGCACGTAACGTGTGCGGCGTACCATCCTACTGAATCCTGCTTTTCTGATCCGTGTTCAGATGATCGGCTCCGGAGTGTTCCCTATTGTCTCCTTCCCTCCATCGGCACTCTCAGTCGGTGATGCCGAATTCCTGTCAAGTTTCAGAAACAGAGTCTCCTTCATTGCTTTTTACGTTGGGGCAATTCTAGCACAGTTTTTTTTGATGTGCAAGTTTTTTTTCAAAATCTGCGTAAAAATTTTTTCGAAATTTTTGGTTGTATCTTCGTCTTCATCTGCTATAATAGAAGAGGTTTTTTGACAGGAATGGCTGCCAGGCGGCAGTCAGAAATCGGAGGAAAGAAAAAATGGAACATCTGATTATTCCGGAGAATTATATGACTCCGCTCTCTCTTTATGATACGCAGATCGCAATCAAGACAGTCAAGGACTTTTTTCAGAGCGTACTCGCAAAGCAGCTCAATCTGCTCCGCGTGTCTTCACCGCTGTTTGTCGATCCTGCATCTGGTATGAATGACAACTTAAACGGCATAGAGCGCCCGGTCAAATTTGACATCAAAGAGCAGGAAGGCTCTGAGGCTGAGATCGTTCAGTCCCTCGCAAAGTGGAAGCGTTACGCCCTCAAAGAATATGGATTTGCACACGGCGAAGGGCTTTATACAGACATGAATGCCATCCGCCGCGATGAGGTGACGGACAATATCCACTCCATCTATGTGGATCAGTGGGACTGGGAAAAAGTGATCCAGAAAAGCGAGCGCAACATCGATACGCTCAAAAAAGTCGTTCGCTCTGTATATAAGGCCCTGCGCAAGACAGAGACTTATATGTCCATTCAGTATGACTACATAGAAGAGATCCTGCCGAAGGATATTTTCTTCATCACCACCCAGGAGCTGGAGGATCTCTACCCGGAGCTGTCTCACAAGGAGCGTGAATACCTCATCACAAAGGAAAAAGGTGCTGTCTGCCTGATGCAGATCGGTGACAAGCTCGCTTCCGGCGAACCGCACGACGGCCGTGCCCCGGACTACGATGACTGGAAACTGAATGCCGATATTCTCGTTTATTATCCGGTGCTTGATATTGCTCTGGAGCTCTCTTCGATGGGCATCCGTGTTGATGAAAATTCTCTGATGAAACAGCTCAAAGAGGCTGGATGTGAGGAGCGCGCCAAGCTTCCGTTCCAGAAAGCGATTCTTGAGCGTGAACTGCCGTATACGATCGGCGGTGGTATCGGACAGTCGCGTATCTGTATGTTCTATCTGCGCAAGGCGCATATCGGGGAGGTACAGTGTTCGCTGTGGCCGCAGGAGATTTTAGAGGAAGCGGCGGCGCATGGGATTCAGCTGCTGTAGAGTTCGCGTGTTGTAGACAGGACGGCCGGGGGAGGGCGGCGGTTCCGTTGTTCACCTTGTCTGGACTGACAGATGTCTGTTCTGATTCGGACTTCGTCCGCTCAGACCAGACACCTGTCGCCAGACATGTGTACAACTGGAGCCGCCGCCCTCCCCCGGCCTGTTTTTGTTGCGGACATGCGCTCCCCTGATGGGGAGCTCGTCCGCTGGATGGGGATGAGCGTTTGACCGGTTGAGAGTGAACGGACTGGCGGCTCCCGGTGGGAGCTCGTCCGCTGGATGGGGATGAGCGTTTGACCGGTTGGGAGTGAACGGACTGGCGGCTCCCGGTGGGAGCTCGTCCGCTGGATGGGGATGAGCGTTTGACCGGTTGGGAGTGAACGGACTGGCGGCTCCCGGTGGGAGCTCGTCCGCTGGATGGATAAATTAAAAGCAGACGCGGAATGTTTTCTCTCCGGTCTGCTCTTTTTATTATACTTTTGCTTTTTGATCCGTGTATTGCCGTCAACCTTTTTACAGAAGTGTTTTTCTCAGCTCTGCTCCGTCTTTTGCACTTAAGTAAGCCGGTGCGATGTCAAATACGGTTTTGCAGCCGCTCTGGCCTTCTTTGTACAGGCGATATGCTGCTCTGGCATAGGCCACGATGACACTGGAGGTAAATTCCGGGTTGGAATCCAGCTTCAGGCTGTATTCGATCACATGACTGTTCTCCTGCTCCCATCCGGTCTTTCCGGTGCGGATCACAAATCCGCCGTGCGGAATTTTGCTGTGGTTCCGTTTCAGTTCTTCTTCGCTGATAAAATGTACGGTCGTATCATAATCTGCGAAGTAGTTCGGCATTGTCTTGATCTCTTCCTCTACTTTTGCAGCGTCTGCGCCATCCTCAAGGACGACAAAGCACTCTCTTGTATGTTTCTGTCTTGCTGTCAGTATCGGATTCTCTCCGTTTCTTACTGCCTCAAGCGCAGCCTCTACCGGAATTGTGTACTGTTTTCCGTCTTTTACACCTTCGATCCGACGAATGGCATCGGAATGTCCCTGGCTGACGCCCTTACCCCAGAACGTATAGTCATGGCCGTCCGGCAGGATCGCGTTCGCATACATGCGGTTTAAGGAAAACATGCCCGGATCCCAGCCCACAGAAATAATCCCTACATGCCCGCTCTCTTTTGCCGCCGCATCCACATCATCAAAATGCTCCGGGATTCTGGCATGGGTGTCAAAGCTGTCTACTACGTTGAACAGCTTCGCATACTTCGGGGTCTGCTCCGGCAGGTCGGTCGCACTGCCGCCGCACAGGATCATTACGTCGATCTTATCTTTCCACTGCTCCACGTCAGCTACAGAGCAAACCGCTGCCGTCTTCGTCAGGATTGATACCATTTCCGGCGCACGTCTTGTAAATACCGCTACGAGTTCCATGTCCGGATTCTGTTTGATCGCACATTCTACACCTCTTCCGAGATTTCCATATCCTAAAATACCAATTCTCATCTACACACACTCCTTTGTTGTTTCTACCCACAGTCGATCTCTTCACAAAGTTTAACCAGATAACTGCTTGAGCCTTGCTGAAAATCATTCTGCTGTGATCTGCTTTTTCCTGCTTATTTTACGTTTTCAGCGAAATACTGTCAACCGGCTAATTGTGTAAATGATACAAATAATCTGCTTTCCGGGTACTCCTTGATGTCCATCTCCAGATATTCATGCTCTGAAACCGAAATGCGGACGCTCCGGAGAGCGTCTGTATGCATTTCAGATGCGTATCCTGTAAATCAATCAGGAAAACCTTTACAGCGCCTTAATCCGCTCCAGTGCGGCCACCGTATTTTCATACGTTCCAAATCCGGTCAGACGGAAATATCCCTCTCCGCTTGGTCCGAATCCTGATCCCGGTGTGCCCACCACATTCGCTTTCTCCAGAAGGTAGTCAAAAAACTCCCAGGAAGTCATTTTTCCCGGTGTCTTCAGCCATATATATGGAGAGTTCACTCCGCCGTAAACAGTAAAGCCTGCGTCCTGAAGACCTGCCTTAATCGTCTTCGCATTGCGCATATAGTAAGCAACCTGCTCGGTGATCTCTTTCTTTCCCTCTTCAGAATAAACCGCCTCACCGGCCTTCTGTACGATGTACGGTGCCCCGTTGTACTTTGTGCCGTGCCGTCTCGCCCAGAGAGAATGCAGCATGATGCCGTCTGATTTCAGATTTTTTGGAATAACGGTATAACCAAGGCGTGTGCCGGTAAAACCGGCGTTTTTGGAAAAGGAGCGAAGCTCAATCGCACAGGTCCGCGCCCCCTCACATTCATAGATCGAATGCGGCACATCTTCTTCCGAAATATAAGCTTCATACGCGGCATCAAAAAGAATGACGGCTCCGATCTTATTTGCGTAATCCACCCAGCCCTGCAGCTGCGCTTTCGTGATTGTCGCACCCGTCGGATTGTTCGGGAAACAAAGATAGATCAGATCCGGCTCTTCCTTTGGAAAATCCGGTGCAAACTGGTTTGCTTCCGTACACGGCATGTAGATCACATCGCTCCAGCGCTCTGTCAGCGGGTCATAGCTTCCGGTGCGTCCCGCCATCACGTTTGAATCCACATAGACCGGGTAAACCGGATCGCACACCGCCACTTTATTATCCAGACTGAAAATTTCCTGGATATTTCCAGAATCACACTTTGCTCCGTCTGACACGAAAATTTCGTCCGGGTAAATTTCACAGCCACGGTCCGTAAAATCATTTTTTGCTATTGCATTTCTCAAGAACTCATAGCCAAGATCCGGCGCATAGCCATGGAACGTCGCCGCATCTGCCATCTCGTCAACTGCGCTGTGCAGCGCATCAATAATCGCCGGGGCAAGCGGCTGTGTCACATCGCCGATTCCCAGACGGATAATGGATTTCTCCGGATTTTCCTCCTGGAATGCTGCCACTTTCTTTGCAATGTTGGAAAATAAATAGCTTCCCGGAAGTTTCAGATAATTTTCATTGATTTTGAACATGTGAATTCCTCCTTTATCACCATATGTACTCTCGGAATCTTTTTGTGCTTGATTTTGTGAGAAGATTTTTTGTCAGTTGTGCCCAGTCAGACCTCCTGCAACATTAATAAACAGTGCATTGAAAACTGTCGGCAGTTCACGCACTTCCTTACAGCGTGATCTCACCGTCAAACACTACGGTCGCCGGTCCTGTCATAAACACCGTATTTTTTTCGCGATCCCAGAAAATCCGAAGCGGCCCGCCAAGCAGCTTTACCGTCACCTCATCCTCGGTCCAGCCATTTAAAATGCAGGCAACCGCCACCGCACAGGCACCCGTGCCGCAGGCCAGCGTCTCTCCTGATCCGCGCTCCCAGACACGCATCTCCACCGTTTTCCGGTCCAGGACACGGATAAACTCCGTATTTACACGGTCCGGGAATGCCGGATGGTTCTCAAATTTCGGTCCGATCTCCTCGATAACAAGCCTGCCCGGATCTTCCACCGGCACGATGCAATGCGGATTTCCCATTGAGACACACGTCATATGATACGGCGCTCCATTTACCTGAATCGGCCAGTTTACAAGCCGCTCTTCTCCGGCTGCTTCTGCCGCCTGCACATCGACTGGAATCTCATCCGGCTTTAAGATCGGCGCACCCATATCAACGCACACTTCCTGTACCTTTCCATCCTTTACGGTCAGATCAAGTACTTTGATTCCACTCTTTGTCGCTACGTGGATCCGCGTTTTGTCCGTCAGACCATAGTCATACACGTATTTCGCCACGCAGCGGATCCCATTTCCGCACATGGCTCCCTGCGAACCGTCTGCGTTGTACATATCCATCTCAAAATCAGCCACATCAGACGGCTTGATCAGAATCAACCCGTCCGAACCGATTCCAAAATGGCGGTCACTCACCTTTTTTGCAATCTCAGACGGGTTTACAACCTGCTCCTTAAAGCAGTTTACATAGACATAATCGTTTCCAATTCCATGCATCTTCGTAAATTTCATAATCAGAAAATACCTTTCTATCATACACACTTACGCTCATAAGGAGCAGCCCATTACAGTGGGAAAATCCCTTATGAGCAACCCTCGTCAGTGGGAAAATCCCTTATGAGCAGCCCTCGTCAGCAGGAAGATTACTTACGAGCGTGGATCCCTTACGCTCTATCTACCGATCCATCAAGGCCAGCAGCATCTCTGCTGTCTCCACCAGATTCGTCCCGCTGTCCATGCTCGTCTTCTGCAGATAGCGGTGCGCCTCCTCCTCTGACATATGATTGCGATCCATCAGCAGCGCTTTTGCCTCCTGGATTGTCTTTTTCTCTTTTTCGCTTCTTGCCGGCGGCATCATCCTGCGCTTCCTGCGCCGCCGGTCCAGCTGATGCATCACCATATCAAGGGTACTTAACAGTTCCTGCACCCGAAGCGGCATTGCCACGCTGACTACTCCTTCCGCGACACCTTCGCCAAGCGCACGGCCCGAAGCAAGCAGCAGCATCGCAAAGGAAGACATCACATTTTCGTACAGTTCTTCGTACAGCATGTCCGGATATTTATAACCGCACACCACCACGCCGCTTCCGATCCGATCCGCCGCACTTAAGGCCTGTGCCCCGCTTGTACATACGGCAGCGACATCATAACCATTTCGCACCAGCAGATTTCGGATGCTTTTCGCGTCATCGCTTTTGGGAAATACTACTATTACACCTGCCATCTGTATCCTCCGTTTTTCTGTGTAAATTTTCTCACAGACTTCCGTCCTGCCAAACGCAGGAGCAGAAGTACGTCAAGCGGATATGCCAAATCCTGTTTTCTGACCGAAGCGCTGATTGCACACTTCGGCTTCCACAAAACGAGATTCAGATATTTACCAGATAGCGATCGATCTCCCAGTTGCTCACAGCTGCGCAGTAGTCTTTCCACTCTTCTTTCTTTGCCTCAATGTACCGCTTGCAGATATGCGATCCAAGCACACCGCAGATCAGCGGATCCTTCTCAAGCGCTTCGATCGCCTCCATCAGGTTCTCCGGAAGACACTCGATCTTCTGCGATCTGCGCTCTTCATCACTCATCTCAAAGATATTTCCATCTACACTCGCCGGAGGATCGATATGATTTCGGATCCCATCCAGGCCTGCTGCGAGGCATACCGCAAGTGCGAGATATGGATTCGCCGCAGAATCCGGGCTGCGCAGCTCCACGCGCTGAGTCACCCTGCCCTGCTCGGTACTGGCCTGTGCCGGAATCCGGATCAGCGGGCTGCGGTTTTTCAGCGACCATGCGATATACACCGGTGCCTCATACCCCGGAACCAGACGCTTGTAAGAGTTGACCAGAGGATTCGTGATCGCTGTGATTGCACGGATATGCTGCATGATTCCGCCGATGAACCAGTATCCTTCCTGGCTGATATGTGCCGCATCATCCGCATCATAAAATGCATTTACGCCGTCTTTTGAAAGGGACATGTTGATGTGCATGCCGTTTCCGTTGACACCGGTCTTCGGCTTTGGCATAAACGACGCATACAGTCCGTGACGCTTTGCAATCGTTTTGACTGCCATCTTAAACGTCATGATCGCATCTGCCATGTTCAGCGCCTCGTCATAATGAAAATCAATCTCATGCTGTGCCGGCGCATCCTCATGGTGCGACGCTTCCACGACAAATCCCATCTCCTCCAGGGTCAGGATCATATCGCGGCGCGCATTTTCACCCAGATCCAGCGGCCCGACATCAAAATAGCCTGCCTTTTCATGCGTGATCGTCGTCGGATTTCCCTCATCATCCGTGTGGAACAGGAAAAATTCACACTCCGGACCGACATCAAACCGGTAGCCCATCTCTTTTGCGTCGGCGAGCACACGTTTCAGCATATATCTCGGATCTCCTTTGAACGGAGTCCCATCTGAATAGTAAATATCACAGAGGAACCGCGCTACCTTTCCCTGCTGCGGTCTCCACGGAAAAATCGTAAACGTATCAATATCCGGGTACAGAAACAGATCCGACTGCTCCACCTTCGCAAATCCGGCAATGGACGCACCGTCGAACATAATCTCATTATTCAGCACACGATCCAGCTGGCTCGTCGTGACGGCTACGTTTTTCAAGGTACCAAACATATCCGTAAACTGAAGACGGATGAATTCTACATCCTCTTCCTCGATCATGCGACAGATATCTTCTTTTGTATATTTGCTCATGATTCCACCTCTCCATTTCTTTTCGGCTGATCCGATGTAATTGGCTGTTCAGATCCCCAAAAATGCTGCACATTTTTCCGTTGTGGCGTATCCGTCACATAAAATTTCAGAAACAGTCCTGAAAATACGAGGATTTTTATGCCTGTTTCCGAAATTTTATCCGGCTCTGAACAATTGCAAAAAGGGCGTTCTATCCCCATCATAAATACGAAAGAACGCCCTTGTCCATCTGATATGATAACAGGATGGATGCAGATTTGTCAATATTTTATCCTTTTGGTTTTTCCTTTATTTTTTCAGGAGCGCTTTTCGTCTGCTCCGCTGCGCAGACAGCCCCCGGTTCCGCCTCCGATTGTACATATGTCTGGCGACAGGTGTGTGATCCGGGCGGATGCAATCCGTCAGGATCATACAGCTGTCAGTCCAGACTAGGTGAACAATGGAGACGGGACCGGGGGCTGTCCTTCCACGACTTAAAATTCTTTGCACTCTAAGCCGCATCATTCTGAACTTTCCTTAAACCCTGCCGCCCTAAAAGAGCGCTCTTTTACTTCTTCCTCTCCTTCACCAGCGCAAACACACTCTGCAGCACGATAAAGAAGCAGAGCAGAATCGCTGTCACGATATTCGACCACGAACTGATCAGCTTTCCGTTCGTCTTTACAAGCGTCGAAATCGTACCGTTGATCAGCACACCGAACAGCGATCCGATCACGTTTCCAACACCGCCTGTCAGCAGCGTGCCGCCGATGACTGCGGAAGAAATCGCATCCATCTCAAGTCCGGTCGCCTGCGTTGTCGTACCTGCCATCGTATTCAGGCAGTAGCAGATACCGCCGATCGAGGTCAGGAAGCTGGAGAGAATGTACGCTTTCATTTTTGTCTTCTTCACATCAAGTCCCATCAGCGTTGCGGACTGCTGGTTGCCGCCTACTGCGTAGAGGCTGCGGCCAAATCTCGTATATTTCAGCATCAGATAAATCGCAACAACCACGATGAGCGCTACCACAACGGTCACACGGAGATACGGATACTGCATGATTCCTTTTTTATTTGTGTAACCGCCAAACGGAAGTGATATCTTGAAGCTGGAAAGCGTCGTAAAAATCTTATCCGAAACGATACTTACCTGCTCCTTGCAGATCACTGCCGTCATACCTCTTGCAAAGAACATGCCCGCCATCGTCACGATGAACGGCTGGATATCAAGATAGGCGATACAGAAGCCCTGTACGATACCAAAAACAATACCGATCGCAAGAATGAACAGCATCAGCACCGGGCTGGACCAGCCCCACTGCTCAATGCCGACTGCAAGGATCATACAGTCCATTGCGATCAGTGAACCAACGGAAATATCGATACCGCCGGTCAGCATGACGCAGGTCATTCCGGCTGTCACGCAGATCAGTCCGGCATTATTAATCAGAATATTTAAAAAGGTCTGCAGACGGGTAAAGCCTTTATCGGCATATACCGCGCATCCGGCTGCGTACATGACAAAAAACAGAACAATCGTAATCAGAAGCAGCAGGTTGTTGCTGTTGATTTTTTTCTTTTTCATGCCCGTGCCGCCTCCTTTCCGGATTTTTTCGTCAGCTTCTTAAAGAATGCCTTTGCAGGCTCTGCCTGAATGACAACGATGATGATGACTACAACCGCCTTGAATACCGGCGCCTGTGCGGAAGAAACGCCCAGAGCGTAAAGCGTTGTCGTGATCGCCTGGATCGTGTAAGCACCGATGATGGAGCCTGCCAGCGAGAATTTACCGCCGCCGAGGCTGTTTCCACCAAGTGCTACCGAAAGAATCGCATCCAGCTCCATATTCAGTCCGATGTTGTTCGTATCAGCGGAATAAATTCTGGAGGTTGCCACCATACCTGCAAGACCGGCGCACAGACCGCAGATCGCGTAGCACATCAGGATGATCTTTGCAGAATTGAAACCTGCAATGCGAGATGCCCGCTTATTGATGCCGACACTTTGAATATAAGTGCCAAGTGCGGTAAAGCGAAGGATCACTGCTGTAATCGCCACACAAATCGCGGCCACAATAATTGGGGTCGGAATGATACTGCAATAGCCGCCGAGCTTCTGGAAAGACGGTACACGCACGTATACGATCTGGCTGTTGCAAAGAAGCAGTCCGATCGCACGGCCCGCCGACCATAAGATCAGGGTAGCGACCATCGGCTGGATATTCATGTAGGCGACGAGAAATCCATTGAAAATACCGCAGATCAAAGTCACAAGAAGGCCGATTCCGATGCCTGCCAGAAGCGGATGTGCATACTGCTGTACATTTACGTTTCCATAGCCTGCCAGAATCAGGCAGCAGACACCGGCGTAAAGACTCATGACGGAACCAACTGAAATATCGGTACCGCCCGAAGCTGATACAACGAGCGTCATACCGATTGCAAGGATTGCAATCTCACTTCCGCGGTTCAGGATATCGATCAGTCGTCCGTAAAGCACTCCGTTTTTGATCGAGATCATGAAGAATCCAAGCGGCGCTCCGCCGGTTGCAATGTCATAGACTACATTGATCAGCATGACAAGGATCATACTGAAGATTGGAAGGAAAAGACGCTTCTGCGTCAGTTTTTTGATACTGCTCATCACTTGTCACCTCCCGCGATCGCTTTCATTACGTTCATCTGGTTCATATCGCGCTCATCGATCTCGCCGACCTTCTGTCCATCGCGCAGTACCGCCATCCGGTTGCACGTCCGGAGCATCTCTTCAATCTCAGAGGAAATGAAGATCAGGCTCTTCCCCTCATCTGCCAGCTGCAGCACCAGCTTCTGGATCTCGGTTTTCGTACCGATATCGATGCCTCGCGTCGGCTCATCGAGAATCAGGAAATCCGGATTCGTCGCCAGCCATCTCGCCAGAATTACTTTCTGCTGATTTCCGCCGGAGAGCTGTTTAATCAATGTCTCACGGCTTGCACATTTGATCTGCAGAAGATCGATGTACTTATCCGCGATCTCACACTGTTTGGCCATTGGAATCTTTTTCATAATTCCCTGCTTGGCCTGCATGGCAAGAATGATGTTCTCACGCACCGACAGATCTCCGATGATGCCTTCCGCCTTACGGTCGTCCGGCAGAAGTCCCATGCCAAGATGCATCGCATCGATCGGGTTTTTGATCTTTACTTCTTTTCCTTTTACTTTCAGGGTACCGGTCTGGGCACGGTCTGCACCGTAAATCGCACGCGCCAGCTCACTTCGGCCGCTGCCAAGAAGCCCGGTCAATCCGATGACCTCCCCTTTATGGATGTCAAGATCGAACGGCTTGATCGTACCGGCATGGCTTAAGCCTCTCGCCTCAATGACCATCGGCTCTTTCCGCTTGTCGCCGCTCGTCTCCGGCTTGATGGAAGCCAGATCATCGAAATCTTTTCCCATCATCGCTGCAACCAGCTTGACTCTCGGCAGATCTGCAATCTCATATTCTCCGACGAGCTGTCCGTTCCGAAGCACTGTGATGCCGTCGCAGACCGCATACACCTGCTCCAGGAAATGCGTGACAAAGATGATGCCGACGCCTTTTTCCTTTAAGCTTCGCATCATCGTAAAAAGCTTTTCTACCTCACGGTCATCCAGTGAGGAAGTTGGCTCATCCAGAATGAGGACCTTGCAGTCCATATCTACAGCACGGGCGATTGCAATCATCTGCTGCAGCGCCAGTGAATATTCTTCGAGGTTTCTTGTAACATCAATGTCAAGCTCCAGCTGCTTCATCAAAGCGGCGGCCTGACGGTTCATGACCTTGCGGTTGACCGTGCCGAGCTTTGTCAGCGGCTCACGGCCTATGTAAAGATTCTCTGCGACCGAAAGATTCGGGCAGAGGTTGACTTCCTGATATACCGTAGAAATACCTTTTTTCTGGGCATCCATAGTATCTTTGTTTACGATCGGATGATCGAACCCTTCGAGGTGAATCTCTCCGGCCTCAAATTTATTTACGCCGGTCAGACATTTGATCAGCGTGGATTTTCCCGCACCATTCTCTCCCATCAGTGCACGGATCTCACCTTTTTTCAATGTAAAATCCACGTTTTCCAGCGCTTTTACGCCTGGGAATGTCATGCAGATCCCCTGCATTTTCAAAACTGTTCCTGCTTCCAACGCGATTCCTCCCTTCCAGTTACATGTACTCCCGGAATCTTTTTGTGCCTGAGCAAGCGCAGGAAAGACTCCGAGAGTACAGTTATGGGCAACATTTTTTCTCCTCATGGAAAAGAGGGAGAAAATCCGCCCTGGGACCTTCTCCCTCCCTGTCTGCTTCGACCCTGAAGTGTCAGCGCCAATGAAGTCTTATGAGATTATTTAATAAGCACGTCCTGCCAGAACTTCGTCTGTCATGGTTGTTGCATACTCGCTTGTGATGCCCGGTGCTACAAAAGCCTGATCCTCAACCAGAGTGGTCTTCTCGTACTCCTCGCCAGCCTGCATCTTCTCGATTACGCCCTTAACGGTCTCAGCCTGAATCGGGTTGCACTCTACGTCACAGTTGATCTTTCCATCCAGTGTGTACTGAAGTCCGTCATGTGTTGCGTCGAAAGAAATCAGGGTAACGTCGCCATCTACACCATAGGTGATTCCTGCTGCATCCATTGCATCCATTGCGCCGTATGCTTCGTTGTCATTCTGGCAGATAACTACGTTGAACTGTCCCTCGTAGGATTTGATGAAGGACTCCATAACTTCCTGACCGCCTGCCTGTGTGAAGTCACCGGACTGAGAGTCAAGAATCTTCCAGTTCTCATGATCCTTTGCCACTTCATTGAATCCATCGGTACGTCCGATCGTTGCGGATGCTCCTACGGAACCCTCGATCACAAGAATGTTTGCATCCTTATCGCCAAGGTACTCTGCCAGCCAGTTTCCAGCTGTGATACCCTCGTTCTTTGTGTTGGTTCCTACCCATGCATCATATAAAGAAGCGTCAGCCTCGATCTCACGGTCAGCAATGATTACCGGGATGCCTGCATCCTGTGCTTCCTGAAGAACAGTATCCCATCCTGCGGACTGGATCGGAGCGATGATGATGTAATCCATCTCTTTGTTGATGAACGTACGAACTGCTTCAAGCTGTGCAGCGTTGTCGTTGTCGCAGTCAACCAGATCCAGGCTGTATCCTGCTTCCTCTGAGAATACGTCCTGATAGTTCTGTGTGTTTGCGGTACGCCAGTCTGACTCATGTCCTACCTGTGCGTATCCGACTGTGATCAGATCCTCTGCTGCGCATGCCGGCATAGCTGCCATGCAAAGTGCTGCTCCTGCGATCGCCATAACTGCAAATTTCTTTTTCATGTATTTGATTCCTCTCTTTCTTATAATGCCCGCACATCACTGCGGTTGGTTTCTGATTCTCACACCGGCTCTCTCTTCCGTTTTCCCATTGACCGTATGCGTTTTGTTTGTATCTATAATTTAACTAAAAACTTTCAAAAAGTCAATGTATAACTATTCACTTTTACCAATTTCATCCATTCGCACAATACAAATTTGTCGTTTTTTCTGATGATTTCCGTACAAATTTGTATTATAATTGATGTCAAGTGGAAAAAAGGTGATTTTTATACGGAATTTCAAAATGGAAGTTCGTTTTTTTACGCACACGCCTGTTTTTTCCTCGTTTTTTCTTCTTTTTTCCGCTTGTAAAAGTGTCCAAAACAGAAACGAAAAGTTTAATTTCCACCGGTTATGGTAGATTTTTTCCGCCTGGAAGTCACCGGAAGATTTCATACAATAAAACCCGGAAGAAAATTTTCCCTTTTGTTCAAATAAATTTACCCGAAAGGAGCCCTCATGGGAATCAAATATAAAGAAGTTGCAGATCAGCTGCGGCATGAAATTCTGAGCCAAAACACATATGCCGGAACAAAAAAGCTTCCAACCGAGCAGGAGCTGATGGAACGTTATCATGTCAGCCGTCAGACGGTGCGTCAGGCGCTCTCCATTCTGCTTGCAGAAAATCTGATCCAAAAAAGGCAGGGAAGCGGCACCTATCTTTCCGAGCAGGCGCTCTCCCCCGCCCATGTCTCCGGCAACATCGCCATTTTGACACCATTTGCAGGCGATGCCACCTTTCCTGCGATGCTCTGGGATATTCAGGCGATTTTATCCGGCGCCGGTCTTCAGTCTCAGGTCTTTTCCACCGAAAACCGCTTCGACCTGGAACGGGAGATCCTGCTGAGCCTTTTGAAACAGCCACCCCGCGGAATCCTTGCCGCAGGAAGCCGTACTGCCTTTCCCAATCCAAATCTTGACCTGTACAGAAGGCTCCTTGCCTCCGGAACCTACACGGTCTTTTTTGAAAACGGCTACCCGGATCTCCCGGAGGTTCCCTGCTTTTCCCCGGACGAATTTTCAGGCGGATACCTTATTGCATCCTATCTGATCCGGCAGGGTCATCAGAAGATCGCGGGGATTTTCTGCCGGGATGACAGACGCGGCCTTCTGCGCTGGCACGGTTATTCCTGCGCACTCCGGGATCACGGAGCTGCCTTCTGCGACCACCACGTTTTCTGGTATCATTCCGCCACAAAAAAGGATCTGACCGATCCATTCGCCCCCGCTGCACTTGCCGGTTTTCTTGATGAGATCCTCCCGGACTGCACTGCAGTCATCTGTCAGGATGATGAGGCCGCATACTTTCTGATCCGCGAATTGCAGCACCGTGGTGTACGGATCCCATATGACCTCTCCGTCACCGGCTTCGGAAACAGCTATTTCAGCGACATCGCCCCGGTACGGATCACCACGCTCTGCGCCGGAAGCACAAAACTCTGGATGAGCGCGGCAAGAGTCCTGCTTGCTTCCATCAAAAAAACAGCTGCCGACGAACCTCAGCCCGTCTGGCAGCTGCTTGAAAAAGACAGTGTTCTCAATATTTCCGTGAATCGATGAATTCCTGCGTCAGCTCTTCCGGCCTGAAGCAGGTTTCTTCCACATAGCAGTATTTTTCCGGTGTTTTTCCAGCTTCGATCTGTTCTATGATCGCTTCCACCCGCGGACCGTGATCCGGATTGCACTCCACATCCAGGTTGATCCGCCCGGCTTTGCATTCCTCAAGCCCCGGTTTCGACGCATCAAAAGAGATCACGATCACTCTTCCGTCTACTCCGTGGCTGATCTTCTTTTCATCCAGCGCCTGGAGTGCACCGAGCATGGAATTATCATTTTCACAGTAGATGACATCCGGGATGCTGCCCTTATCAAGCGCATCCCGCACGACCTCATACGTCTTTGCCTGCGTAAATTCACCCTGCACACTCCCCAGAAGTCTCCAGCTTCCATGCGATTCGACCGCCTCCATCAGGCTCTTCGTCCGTCCGATCTGTGCCGAAGATCCTTCCGTTCCCTGCACATGCAGAATGTCAATGCGCTCGTGCACCCTTCCCTGCTCCTTCAAATAGTTTTCCAGCCAGGCCGTCGCCTTCTGCCCTTCCTCATAAAAATCTGAGCCGACCCACGCCGCGAACAGATCCTCGTCCGCCTTTACCATACGGTCCACAACGATCACCGGAATGTCCGCATCCTTTGCCTCCTGCAGTACGCCTTCCCAGCCGTCCTCCACGACCGGAGCCACGACAATATAATCCACCTCCTGCAGGATAAAATTGCGGATCGCCGCAATCTGATTTTCCTGCTTCTGCTTCGCATCGTCAAACAAAAGCTCGTATCCGTTTGCCTCAGTAAACGTGGCTTTCATCGATTCCGTATTCGCCACGCGCCAGTCTGACTCCGCGCCGACCTCGGAAAAACCGACTACGGTGAGCTTCGCAGTATCATCCTCTGTCTCCTCCGGCACATTTTCGGAAGTGCAGCCACCGGTAAACAGCATTGCTGCACATACCAGAAATGCAAGTGCAAGGTGTCGCTTTTCTTTTTTCTCCGCCTGGTTTCTTTTTCTGAATTTCCTGTATTCTTTCATAATAATCTAAAAGCTCCTGTTTCCTTTTTCCTGAACCCTTCATTATCTCAGAAAAATTTACTGCTTACTCCTGAACTTCCTTCCGGCCTGTCGCCTCGTTCTCCATCGGAATCCGTACACAAACACAGGTTCCGCGGCCCTCCTCACTTTCAATCTTCAATCCATAGGAAGCACCAAACAGAAGCTGAAGCCGTTCGTGTACCGTTACTACGCCAAATCCGACCCGGCTCTGATCCTCCGGCACAAGCCCGCCCGCAAGCGGGGTTCGTTCCAGTGCGCTCCCGCTTATCTCTTCTGCTGTTTTTTCCTCCCCGCGCACTTTTTCAGCTCCATCTTTTCCATCTCTGCGCGTCATCTTTGCAAGTGCGTCACGCACCTGTAAAAGCCGCGCCGTGGACATTCCGGCTCCATCATCTTCCACACTCAGAAAGACATCCGTACCTTCCTGCACACCAGACACTGTGATATGTCCCATTCCGCGCTTCTGCTTGATTCCGTGATACAGCGCATTTTCCACCAGCGGCTGCAGCGTCAGCTTTGGGATGCGGCAGGAGGAAAGCTGCGGATCAATCGTGATCTCATACGACAGAATATCCTTGTAACGCACCTGCTGGATCTCCAGGTAACTCCTCACATGCTGCTCTTCCTCCCGCAGTGTGATGATATCGCGTCCGTTACTGAGTGAGGAGCGGAAAAATGAGGACAGACTCGTGACCATCTCCACCGCCTGCTCATTTTTTTCCATCTCAACAAGCCAGACGATCGCATCAAGCGTATTGTAAAGAAAATGTGGATTAATCTGTGCCTGTAAAAGAGCCAGCTCTGCTTTTCGCAGGGAAATCTGCTCCTGACGGTTCTGCTCGATCAGCTGATTTAACCGGCTGACCATCTGCTCAAATCCGTCGCTTAAAGTCTGGATCTCATATTCCTGTGCCTGCACCGGCGTTTTCGGTGTCAGATCGCCCTCCCCGATCGCCGTCACCCGGCTGCACAGCGCACTGACCGGCTTCGTGATCGAACGGCCAAAGCGCAGAGAGCGCTGCACCATCAGTCCAAGCAGCAGCAGTGCAAATAATGCGATCAATGCAATCTCCAGATACAGACGCTTTGTCATCTGAGCCTGCAGACGGTCGAGAAGTGCTGCCTCATGGTATAAATAATTGTACATATATTCCTGGATCAGCTTGGTCAGCACATAAATATTATTTTCCAGCTGTGCCTGCCGTTCATCGTAGCTTTTCGTCTCCTCAATCTGGCGGATCTTTCCCTCCAGATTGGTACACAGCTTGAGCACGCCGCTGATCGCTTTCCAGCTCTCTTTGTCTGTCGTCGTGTCGAGAAGTCCCTGCGCAAGCTTCTGCGCATCCTCAACCTCCTGGATCGGGAGTCCATCAGAATAATGGCTTTCCACCACATAATAATACATCTTCAGATCGATGGACTCCTTGAAATCCTGATTGAATTCTGAGGCCGTCGTTACGTTGTGGAGGATATCCGCATACTTACCGACGTACGTAAACAGAATCACAAACAGGATCAGAATCATGATAAGAAGCGGAACAGCAAAGAAAAACATCAGGTGGCGCAGGCGTTTTTCCAGCGTCACCGGTTCGCCCGGCGTTCTCGTCTTTCGCCTGTTTCCGGATGCCTGCCTCCTGCTCATCCTCTCCGGCCTCCCATCCGGTAATCCCGCGGTGTACAGCCCTGTGTTTTGCGGAAGACAAAACTGAAATAATGTGGATCCTTATACCCGACTTCCGCTGCAATCTCCGCAGAGCGCTTATCTCCCTGACGCAGCAGCTCTTTCGCGCGCTCCATCCGCTTTTTCGTCAGGTACTCTACAAACGTCTGCTGCATTTCCTGACTGAACACCGCGCTGAAATAATTGGCACTCACATTTGTATAACCGGCCACTTCCTTTAAAGAAAGATTTTCATCCGTGTAATGACCGTTGATATATTCCACTGCCTGACGGATCATATCTTTTCCCTGGCTGCTCGACCGGCGGTCACGCAGTTCAAGTGCCCGGTCAAGTACCGTGCGGATATACATGCCAAGCTCCTCCCGTTTTATCTGCATACCGGATGGGGACACAGCCGGAAGCTCTTCAGCAAATGCTTCCTGCTTCAGTCCAAGCGATTCCAGATAGGCGATCGCAGTAAACCGCACGTTCAGCATCAGATACTGGCAGAACATCTTGGATGCAGCCGCCTCATACAATCCGCCGACATACTCCTGCACAAAATCCGCCAATTCCTCCTTCGTACCATTTTGAAGAAAACCGCGCACGACCGCCGGATCGATCTTTGCCATATCCAGATTCTTCAGACGGCTCTCGTCCTCACCCCCCGTAAATTCTTCCGTATTCTGCCGCGTAAGCACATGCTCCCGCATCAGATGACGGCAGGAATACGTGTGACTGAGCATTTCAAAGCACTCCGCAAGGCCCGAAAGGCGCTCTGTCTTCTCTCCGACCGCCACATACCACTCTACCTGCCCCTCATACGGCCGGGCCTGTGCCCAGATCGTATCAATGCAGTGCTGCAGGAGTGTATCCATTTTTTCCCGTTCTCCCTTGAGCAGCACCGCATACGTCATGAGATTCCAGCGGAACATCAGATATTCCGGCGCACCGGAAAAAAAGCGCGTCAGCGCATCGCGGATCTGTACCGCCGGATCTGCATTTTCCCCGGAAAAACCGGAAAGGTCACTGCGTCCCTGCACGCTGTACAGGATCAGATTGTAACACTGCGCTTCGATCGCAATGCCGAGCGTACCTGCCTTTTCATAAATCTCACCGACCGAAAGCTGCCCTGTCACAACCTGTTCAAAAAAACGCCGCCTTGAAAACTGCTCATACTCCTGTACCTCACTGCGGAATTTTTCCAGATAATCTTCTGCCTGCCGCTCATTTTCAATTTTCTCCCGCACCTCACTTAAGGTCGCTGTCAGCGTCGCTTTTGTGATCGGCTTGAGCAGATACTGCTCCACTCCGATTCGGATCGCCTGTCTTGCATATTCAAAATCATCATATCCACTGATAATGATGATCTTCGTGCCCGGCAGTTCCTTGTTCACAAGGCTGGAAAGCGCCAGTCCGTCCATAAATGGCATTTTAATATCGGTGATCAGCACATCCGGCCTCGTCTCGCGGATCATCGGAAGCGCCTGCTCCCCGTCCCCCGCGTCACCAACCAGAATATATCCATACTGCTGCCACGGAATGATATCGCGCAGTCCTTCCCGTATAATTGTCTCGTCTTCTACCAAAAAAACTTTCAGCATTGTTCTTCTCCCTGCTTTCCAGCGCATGTCTGATACATGCCCTGATTTTATAAGAAGATTTTACCATGTTTCTCACTTCTGGAATATGCAAAATTTTACGGAAAAAGGTAAAAAAAATACAGCCCTCATTTTCAGGACTGTATCTTTCATTTTTACTCAGCTGCAATGCTCTCGCTCTCTGTCTCCTCTGCTTTCGTCAGCATCATCTGGTTGGACGAGCGGAACAGCGTATCCGATGATCCCATCTGATTGACAACAACCTCATTATCTCCCGACGGAATATCTTCTTTCTTAATGCGGAGCAGCCTGGAAGAAAGGTATTTCGTGCTCACTTTTGTGTCATTTACAAAGACGCGGCTCCAGTTCGTGAAATTCTCACCGATAATATAATAATAGCGGTCCGTCTCCATGATCTGACTGATCACCACATCCTGCGTGCCCATGATCAGGTTCGAAGCCGGGTACGGATTTCCTCCGCCATACACGTAATGATCGCCATAGAGAATGTCGTACTGCAAAAGCTCCATCGCATTCTGGTACTCGTCTTCCGTCGCATATTTGTAGCGGTTCTGCTGAAAACGGAACATCGTGCCGTTATGGATGTCAAGGCTGTCCAGGGTATCTGCCATCAGCTGATAGGCGGTCATGCTCTTGTCTGACTTGGCAAGCCCGAAATTGTTCCACGTCGCATACTGCGTCTTAAACAGGGTGCCGGTCTTCATATCCGATTCTTCCAGTCCCATCGTCGGCAGATGATCACCGAACATGACAACGATCGTCGGCTCGTCACGCTCACTCAGCATTTCGATCAGATCACCGATAAACTTGTCTGTCTCATGAACCATATTCACATAATATTCCCAGGCGTAGTGCATTCCCTCGTCTTCTACGCCGGACACCTGGATCTCCGGGTCATCCAGCACCTTTTCCTGCGGATAATCTCCGTGCGAACCAACAGTGATCGTGTAAACAAAATCCGGCTGATCCGGTGTATAATCCAGCGCCTTTTCCACCTCGCCGATCAGGATCTCATCCTTCGGCCAGGTACCAAGCGGTGTGTACTCGCGGATATCCATCATTTCCTTACTCGTAAAGGTATCGAATCCCATCATTGAGAACGCATTCCGTCTGCTGTAAAAATTTCCTCCGTTGTTGTGAACAACGTGCGTACCGTAGCCGATCTCGCTCAGATCCGATGCAATGCTCTCGCAGTTTGTCTGTTTGAGAATCGTCTTGTACGGATACTCTCCCAGCCCAAAGAACTGCATTCCCATGCCGGTGAGTATCTCAAACTCTGTGTTCGCCGTACCGGCTCCGACAACCGGAACCTCCAGATAACCGGACGTATAATTCTGATAGAGCTTATGGAAATTCGGAACAACCTCATCACTCAATTCAAGGAAATTGACGAGTTCCGGGTCAAAGAAGGACTCAAGCAGAATGCAGATGATGTTGGGGTGCCCGGCGGTGACGCCGGTCTGCGTTTTTCCGGTATCTCCAACGGAAGCTTCCGTCTGTCCGTCCGCCTGACCGTCTTCCCGGGCTGCTGCCGTCTTCACGCTTTCCTCAGGTACAAACGCCGCCTGCATTTCCCCTTTAATCAACAAACCGGAAGCATCCGTTTTCGATGCTTCCGTTCCTGTTTTTCTTTCTTCTGTCTGTCCCTGATCAGACGAAGCTTTATTTTCTTCTGTCTCTGCTGATGCCTGCGCAAGCTTTGTATCCGTATCTTCCACACCGATCTTCGCAAGTACCGCATCTACTGCTTCCTCAGAATAATCACTCGGGGTGCTCATTCCGCGGTCCAGGACACTGGACGAAAAGCTGTAAACAAATCCATAATCCTTGTATCCCTGTGCCAGATTCTCAAAATAATTGGTCAGGATATTGTTGCTGACTGCCGCATCTGTCACAGTCGGAATCATCATCACAACGGCTGCCGTCATCACAAGACCAAATACCCGATGCGTCTTTCCCTGAAACTTCGGTCCCTTAAACCACAGCACCACAAGAAAAAGAAGCACAAGGCTCACGCCGACGATTACAAGAATTGCTTCCCCGGCGGTAAAATAATTGCTCTGCATCGTAAACAGATCGCCGACCATTTTCAGATCCGTAAAGCTGAACGGCGATACACGCTTCGCCAGAATGCAGCCGTTGATAATTCCAAGGAACAGCCAGAATACGGAAATCACTGTACGGAGCAGTGCTCTTCTGCGCACGGTGTACACCAGAAGCAGCGATGCAAACACGATCAGCGAATTATAAAGGAAGACCAGATTCCTGTCTACCACAAAGCTGCACGCTTCGAGGAACGAATGCCGCGATACCCACTCGATCACGAAGCACACCCCGCAGGATAACAGTACGTGGAACAGAATCGAATAACGGTTCATAAAACGGAGCACCGCCTGACTTTCCGGTGACTGTTCCGCCTTGACTTTCAGCTCCTGCAGCTTCTCATCTGCCGCCTGTCTTGCCTGCGCTCTTACCGCTTTTTTTCTTTCTGATTTTTCTGAATTTTTCTTATTTCTAAACATATTATCCTCACCCATTATATTACCCCATCTGCGCGGTCCATTTACCTGTTATGTAAATTTACGTAAAGTCTTCTAAAGACAGTTGACAGATTAATCTAAATCCTGTAAAAAGTCAACCGGCTTCCGTGAAATTTAAGGTTTTTTTTACTTTCCCCTCACAAATATGTGTCTATTTTCTACGGAATTTAGCCTAATATTCTCTGGATTCTTTTTCCGGAATGTGATAATTTATATGTAGAAAAAAAGAAGGGATTCCTGACATTATGAAAAAGTTACTATATATTTTCCTTTTTGCAGTCCTGATTTTGTCAGGATGTGAAAAAAAACAGGAGCTGCTCGCTCCTGCTTCACTTTTTGTGATGGACGGTGAGGCCACTGCCGCCGGGGTCTGTCCGGGCGACGGACCGGAAGAATTCAAGGCCGCCTACCGTGATTATACGCTGCAGGTCGCATGGAACGATGCAGAGTCCAATTTTATGGTGATGTCTCCTGACCAGATTCCCTACGATGAAGAGATTTCCACAATGATCGCCACGCTTTTCATTGACGCAAAGCCGGTCGACCCGGAGGCCTTCTGCAAAGAGCAGAACATCCAGTCAGATGAGATCCACGACGTGCTCAGCTCCCCGGATTTTCTGCGGAAGCACGATGTGATCTACCGCTATCTCGTTTTCGAATGGAGTGACAGCGAGATCGTCGATATTTACTCCGAAGAGCTTAATTATAATGAAACGTTTGAGACGCCGCGCAGCGGAACGTGAGGCTGCCGGGCAGGGATTTTTCAGTTTTTCATCCACCCGTTTATTTTCCAGTCTCTCGAGCCACAAAATATACCCGCTCGCTGTCCGCTTTCGGTGCCTCAAACGTAAATGCATCATAGACTGCTTCCAGTTTCAGTCCTGCCTGCTTTAACAAATCACAGATTGTATCCAGTTCGTACGCGCGCTGGTAATGGGTCTCCTCGTATTTTTCGTAGAGACCCTCTTTGTTTTCAATGAACAAAGTCAGATCGTACTCGTTGATCTGCTCTTCCTCATCATACCAGTTTTCCCAGATGAAGCTGCTCGCCTCGCGGTTTTCCGCGATCACCGACTCGCCGAGCTGTTCATATTTATAAATCGTATTGAAATCGAAAATGAACACTCCGCCCGGGTCAAGGTAATTATTGACCAGCCGGAATACCTGCAGAAGATCTTCCTCTTCCGTGATATAATTCATGGAATCGCAGACGCTCACCACGGCACGCACCGTACCGTAAAGTTCAAACTCCCGCATATCCTGCTGCAGATATAAAATATCCGCACCTGACTTTTCTTTCTTTTCAAGCGCAATCTCCAGCATATCCGGCGCTGCGTCCACTCCGATCATATCGTAGCCCATCCCGGACAGCAGCTCAGTCATCGTCCCTGTGCCGCAGCCAAGCTCCAGCACCAGGCCGTCCTCTACACCGCCCCGTTGAAGCAGTTCGTGGAGGTATACGCTCCATTCTTCATATGGAATATTGTCCATGAACAGGTCATAGACCCTTGCAAAACTTTCGTAGGTTGCCATAATTCCCTCCTTAGGAGATTTTTCGCTGATTTTATCATGCGAAGATTTTCAATACCGTACGCAAGCCCCTAAGGGATCCTCCCACTAACGTGGGTCCCTCCTTAGGAGATTTTTCGCTGATTTTATCATGCAAAGATTTTCGATACCGTACGCAAGCCCCTAAGGGATCCTCCCACTAACGTGGGTCCCTCCTTAGG
>ERZ824473.1000-NODE-1000-length-44121-cov-19.674783_pt1 | contig 44121 bp, 45 predicted proteins | sample MGYA00519874_ERZ824473 | MGnify/ENA primary metagenome ERZ824473 (study PRJEB31778, sample SAMEA3449151) | human gut metagenome | biome: human gut; feature: human-associated habitat; material: faeces | place: United Kingdom | collected 2010/2012 ... | reverse complement strand
ATGCGACGAAGCACAAAAAGTAAAACTCTGAACGAGCACCTCATCTCCCGCCCCCACACCACAGGCTAACAAAGCCAAATGCACGGCAGCTGTCCCTGATGACAACGCGACAACCTCCCGATCTCCACCGACGAATTTCTTCAGGTCTTCCTCGAATCCGTTGACATTCGGGCCTAATGGCACAACCCAGTTCGTATCGAACGCTTCCTTGATAAATTGCTGCTCCTTGCCCGACATGTGCGCCAGGCAGAGGTAAATACGTTTCCTTTCGCCAAACATTGTTATTCCTTTTTAACCAATTTTTGTCCATTCATGTGTTGTACCCTACACGGATTTCCATACGCAACGATGCCATCAGGTAAATTTTTCACCACGACACTCCCTGCCCCGATCATATTCCATGAACCAATTTTGAGACATTGTTTTACACACGAGCCGACCCCAACCCATGTACCTTCGCCAATCGTAACCCCTCCAGAAACAGCACATTGCGGCGCGACATGCACATAATCACCCAGCCTGCAATCATGATCAATGGAAGCTCCCGTATTCACGATGCAATGTTTGCCGATCACGACATCCGCATTGATTACCGCACCTGCCATCACGACTGTCCCCTCGCCGATCCTTGCCGAGGGAGAAACAATGGCGGAGGGATGAATGGCCGTACCGAACTCACAAGTCAGTCTTTCCACTATTTTTTTCCGAATCTGATTGAGTCCAATGCTCACGATCATCGGGCTCAACCCCGTAGCATTATGCAGAACCTTTTTCCCTGCCCACTCATCTATATCCGGATTATCATCCACAAAGGCTTCGACCCGTTCTCCCTTGGCCGTCAATATCTCTTTGACCACTTTCCCGTGGCCGCTTGCTCCGAACAAATACATTGTTGTTTAATTATGCCCATTGAATACTTCCATTGTCGCATTGCCTTCCTGATTGATATCATCACGAAACAACACTTTTTTGATGGTGGCGAAAAAGACTTTCACATCCATCATAAACCCGATATGATCGACATAATACACGTCATACTCGAATTTTTTTGTCCATGAGATATTATTACGGCCGTTCACTTGAGCCCACCCACTCATACCAGGTGTCACCTCATGACGACGATGCTGTTCTTCGTTGTAGAGAGGTAGGTACTGTACCAAGAGCGGTCTTGGACCGATAAATGCCATATCGCCCTTCAAAATATTGATTAGCTGTGGCAACTCATCTATCGAAGTCGAACGAATGAACTTGCCCATCTTGGTTAAACGGGCTGCATCCGCCAACAAATTGCCTTCCGCGTCGCGCTTGTCTGTCATAGTCTTGAATTTCAAAGCTTTAAATATTCGCTCATTCTTTCCCGGGCGAGGTTGAACGAAGAAAACCCCAGCTCCCTTGTTCGCGAAGTACAGCAGAATCATGGCTACAATGAACACTGGCGACAGAATAACAAGCGCAACCAGCGCTCCAAGGAATCCGATCGGTCTCTTGACGCAATGGACATATAATTTTTGAGATGTCGTCATGTCCGGCTTATTTGCCCAAGATTTTTACAATAATTTTGTCTACTGCCTCTGCAATTCTAGCTCGGTTTTCTTTGTGTTGTTCCTCGTTCCATCGACTGATTTCGTTCAAACGGGTGCGGACTTTTCCAACTTCTTCTGCAAGATCAATCGGACGGGCGTTCTTGTCGACACCCGCAACCCCTTTGAACGTGCGGCTGAGGATTACACTAGTGGATTCCAGGCGAACATGCTCGCCGAGAATATCGTCGGATGGCAGATCGCCTTCACCGATGCGGGCAATACCGCCGAACCCGAAAGACATACCGGCTTTGTTGCATTTGCCGGCGATATACTCCACCAGCCCATCGCTTAAGAGTTCAAACATAAAAGAAAGACCCATACTAATATGGAGATCGTTTAGTCCGATGAATATCTCATCGACGCCTTTAACGGATATAATTTTGTCCAATCGAGCCATAGCGGCTGCAGTTTCTACCATAATGCAAACTTTAGCTCGACCGGCTACCATACTGACATATTGCTCTGCATCATGTTGATCTATAGTCATAGGCAGCATGAGGATATCTGCGCCATAAGCAATAGCTTTATCAATCTCTTCTTTCGAATAAGCATGTATTGGATTTGTTCGAACTAACAATTCAGACTTTTTTATTACCTTGCGAAGCGTCGGAAGATCTTCTATCTTATTATTGGATTTTACGGTGTTACGACCATGCTGTCGTTCAGTTTTTCCAATGTATTCTAAATCATAAAAGATTCGGTCTATACCGGCATTTTCAGCCATTTGTGCTGATTCAGGATCATCACACAAAATCATTAGTTTTAGATGTTTCATATCACACTGATTTGCTTATATTTATATATCTTTCATTTATATAAAAATGCGTTCTCTATGGTTTCCAGATGTGATTAGAAATGGTTTGAAGGGCCGAATCATCATATAAATAGAAGCGCCAAGTACTATTGAGATAAATCTCAAGCTATAATCGAATATAGACGGCAAACAAATTCGGGAACAGCTTGCTATAAAGTACGGCCTATCCGTTGGAATGTTCGAATGCGATCTTGACGAGATGCATAATATTCAGAAGATATCCAGAAACAATCTTCTCGTGATCCAGATAGACACACCCTATTAGAGGGGGGGGGCTTTGATCTGATGAGGACAAAGGACGGTTATAAGAGCACCGTAAGTATTTGAGTCCAGGATCATTACAAATTACCTCAACGGAGTCAATTGCCTTTTAGAATATATAGGGATCGTCATAAACAATCCGCATGGTCAAATCAAGGTCTCAAGTCCAACCCGTCCAGCACTGTAAAGTCCGGCATTATCTTAATCTTACAGGGAATCCCAATATTGAAGTGTCAAGAGAGTTGCTTATTGTTTGTCAACGCAATGAGTGTTTTATCAGCGCATTGCATAGCAAGTCCAGAATGAAAACTCTGAGGATAGAATATAAAGACTTTGCCGCATATGCCCCCTTCAAATACCTATCAGAGTGCACTACGGATTGGCCAAAGGACACAAAATAAAACTTATTTGACGGCGCTCCGCTGTCCTACTTTTTATCGAACGGGCCTGATTTTAATATATTCTCACGATCTAAAAGCGTAAGCTTGAGCATTCTATCCCTGGAAAATAGGGTTTCGCAGCGCAACCGACCTGAAACACCCATCATTTGACATTGTTTGGAATGAGAAACGGCCCAATTCATCGCATTAAATAAGCTTTCTGTACTTTTAGGCTGAACTAATAAACCTGAAATGCCGTTTTCAATCACTTCAGAAGGACCTGGAATATCTGTGGTTATTACTGGAATCGCCATTGCCATCGCTTGTTGAATGACCATACTGAATCCTTCTCGATAACTCGGAAGAACCATTACATCAGCTGCAGAAATATATTTTGGAACATCTTCAATCCATCCGGTAATAATAATATCTGGATTGTTTCTGATACCATGAAGGCGTATGGGCAAGTCCCCATCAAAATTACCAATGAGTAACAATGCAATTTGAGAATATTTATTTTGTAGTTTAGTAAATGCGTCCAGCAACTCAACAATTCCTTTATCTACATTCAATCTTCCGACAAAAGCAAAAACTGTTTTGTCTTTCAGTTGAGGATACTCTGTATAAATTTGTTCTCGTAGTGTGTGTTTTTTGTTCAAATCAAATTGTGCCAGATCAATTCCGACTGACCCACCGTCTCCAATTATATGAGCTTTTTCTGCTTTGTAAAGGCCATCCGCTATAGCAAATTCCATATTTTTCTTACTTGCAGGTCTTATCGCTGTAGAATTTGCACATGTAAGTTTTTCCAACAAACGCAAAACCGAACGCATAATTCCTCGACTACCCACATACCTGATCCCCCACTGGCAATAAACCCGATGTTTCACTCCTGCGAATTTGGAGCCTAAAGAAGCATATAACGATGCATTCGGAGTAGCATATTGAACAATGTCGAATTTTTCTTTCTTGAAAAGTCGAGCTAATCTAAACGGCATAAATAGCAAATCGGAGATGCTAATTCCTCTATGGAACGGAATATTAATAAGATTGAATTCATCCTGATATCGAGTCATGAATTCAGGAGACATATTACAAATCAATGTCACATCCCAACCATTCTGTTTAAGCCTACTCATTGCTGGAACCATAAAATTACTTTGTGTAATTTCAACAGTGGTTATTGCGCATATTCTTTTTGACATAAAGATTGTTATCTATTCTATAACTCTATAACCTTTAGCATCGTTTCTATAAACCGTTTATTAAGCAAATCTCTTTCATGATTTTGCTTCGCAGTATTGAAAGCCTTTTCTCCATATAAATCAACTAACCCCGGATCGTTAATCAACTTAATGACAGCTTCATAAATTTCGTCTTCAGAATGAGCTATAATAGCTGCGTCATATCGATTAAAATAATCAATTGGAGCAATATATTCCTTGCCAATAGCAAGAATACATTTTCCACTAGATAAGTAATCGGTAATTTTCGTAGAGAATGACAATTTTGCCACATTCGCTTCTTTCCCTTCCAGTGCTTCTGCAAATACAACAACGTCGGCATCTTTCTGCACTTTCAGGACCTCATCTCTCCCGACACGCCCACAAAAATATGACGCACCATTGTTTATCCGTCTCAAGATTTCATTGCTTGGTTCGGTCTGTGAGTAGATATACAATTCTGCCTTTTTCCCACTTGAGTTTATTCGATTTATAGCCTCTGCCAACAGTGCCAACGTCTTGTCCCGACCAATCAACAAACTGCCCGTATAGACGAATTTCAATGGAATGCTTGGCGTATGATGCTTATATATCTTGCCGGTGAAGTCTATACTTTTGGTGAGGATTACACTATCCGTCCCGAAACGACGGTCCGTATCCTCTTTTTCTTTATCCACGATCACGAACATCTGATTGCTTTTGCGAGCAATGGGACCTACCTGTTGACGAAGCCAATAACGATGAACATACTGGAGAATTCCCTTGCATGAATCGTAGGAGTAGTTATCGTCCGCAAGATAGCAAACCGTTGGTTTTCCCGCGAGGTTGATAATATATTTCTGTATCCAACCCATATATACGGTAGGATAAATCGGGATGAACAGAATATCGGGATCGAAGTTTTTTACGAACATCTTCAACGCGTTTGTTTTCCAATGTCCAAGTTTCCATACTATTTCACGGGCCAAAGGCATCCATAAAGATGCCTTTTTGTGCGCTTTGGCATAACGCTCGTGCTCTGCTGTCGCATCGGCTGTCTTGTCGACCGGTTGGTTTTGCACCTCTTTCCCCGCACAAATCCAGGGTTGGAACACGCTCCTCATAACTTGGGTCTCGCTTATCTGAAAATAATGCTTGCAAACCGTCGTGTTAGGCATATCGGTCCGACTGTATACGAGAGCTAACTTGTCCGGATTCCAGCAGCGAAAGATGTCCATCAGCGTGTGGGCTGTTCCATCTTCTCTCCAGGCATTGATGCCGACAACCAACACCTTGGGTAAATTATCATTTGTTACCATAACATTTTCAGGAATCTATATTTCGCCGACAGCCTTTCAACCATTATTGAAAAGCACAAAACAACCACCACGAAGAACAGGTATATACACGTCTCCGGCCACGCCCTGATATATTCGCTCACACGATCGGGCAATACTCCAGGGATAGCAGAAAGAAACAGGCGCTGACCGAGAAAGATCAACATGCTCAAATTTCTGCAATGAATCCATATGGGGCGTGGCCTTACCCCGTCCCACAGAATGAGCGAATGCATCATAAAGAGGATGGCCGGATACATCATGAAACCCATATCGGTTGCAGTACTGAAGTGAAAGCGGATAATACAAAACGCCTCGATGATGAATGCTCCACAAAAAAGGACAGTCAACGGCAAGGAGGCCCTCATCGAAATCTTGTTTAATCCGTCGTTCGCCAACAATAGACCGATCGCAACGTAAGGCACTGCATTGAACAACCCGTTTCTCCACGTAATGAATACATCCATATACCAGTCGTATGCGGATTTCACGACATCATTATGAGTCATCACATTGCTGTAACTGCCGAACAAATTGCCTACGATCAGGAGTAGCACGGCCGTTGTCCAAAAAACAGCCTTTATGCAATGACGTCTCATCCAATACACGATGCTGACCCCTATCCACAGAGCCGGCAAGAACCAAATAGTGGCATACGTTGAAAATACCAAAGCTCGATGAAGGTATTGGGCCGGTTGTCCCCAGTTCAATCCGCGATCTACCCACCCTGCAAATACAAAACAGAAATAGATCAACGACCATACAAGGTACATCCTACCGATACGGATCGACCACTTTTTGTAATAGTCTTTCTGCCCCTGATTATCGAGCGTATCGAACTTCGAAAAGAAGAGGAATCCGCTGCATGCGAAAAAGAATGGCACTGCAAAGTTACCTAAACCGAAAAAAGCGTGTACCAAACCCGTAGAATGTGCCCATTCGTTGGCGGTATGCTGCGTCAGAATGAGCAATGCCATGATGAACTTCACGATATCCAACGAAGGATATATCTTTCTCTCCTGCATGCTTTATACTATTTGATTGAGAAGAGGTTCACCAGATTGAAACCGTTTCATGTTCTCCCCGATCAATGCGGATAGTTTTTTATCGATTTCCTGCGAAATAGCCGTTACTCCGGGAAGGACCAGTACGTTTGACAATCTGCGATATGGATTGGTGAATGGGTTCGGAACTTTCTCGAACATGTCGAGTACGGCCGTTGCGTCTTTGTGCGATTTCAAGAATGCAATGAAATCTTTGTCATTAATTATTTTCTTACGCCCCACATTGACGATGGTAACGGTCGATTTCATCAGGTCGAACCACTTTTTGCAAAGCATGCCCTCCGTACTTTTAAAGAGAGGCATACAGTTCACAAGATAATCGCACCGGCCGAGAAATTCCTGGAGATGCGTCTCATTGTAGATTTTTTCAAAATAAGGCCGATCGTCTGTATGCAGGTCATAACCGAGAACGTGCATGTCGAAAGCCTCCAGTCGTTTCGCTATTTGGCCTCCGATGTTCCCGGCTCCGAGAATCCCGACGGTCTTGTCCGATAATTCCGTCAAGTAATGATAGTTTCTGAAAGGACGCAACCGGCGATTCTTGATGCTATGATTGTAACGTTTGGCGTGCATAAGCATTGCATAAACCACAAATTCAGCCATACCGACATTATATACGTTGGCGGCATTGCATAGGTGGATACCTTTCGATTGCAAAAGTTCGGGATCGATGTTGTCGAATCCTGCACTGAAGAGTTGTATCACCTTCAGGTTCGGAATATTCATGTGCTGGCAGACCCGAGCCACATCTCGGGAACAAATGAGAGCCTTTACGTTCGTATTGCCTTCGTATTGCCTGATGGTCTTGACGTTGACAACCTCCAGGTTCGCTATTTCCGGACATTTTCTCTTGTCCGATGTTAGTATGATTCCCATTACCTCAATCTTTTCGCTGTTTTCAAGGCAACAATCAACCCCTTAATGCCCAAGAGCCGTTTTATTCGGCGAAATACGATTACCCGCTTGTTTCGGCTATACCGAAGCATATGAGATTTTCGTTTCAATTCGGGATACAGGTCAGACACATCCGTCAGTCCCGCATAGATGATCAGGGCGCTGCAATATTGTTTCGCAAGACTGCTCCGTACGACCGTGGTTCGGCTGTCGTCCGTCACTTTTGCTTGCAGAATTTTTTCCCACTTGTCAAGTACATGCAACTGATCGACAAGATTTTTTCGCGTGGTCGTAGTTGTGGTACTTCCCTGACGCCTGCGGTAAACATACAACGGTTCATCGACAAGCACCAGGCTCTTTGCCGCCATCACCACATGATAGTACCATTCGTTGTCTTCACCTACGATACCCTTTTCAAACCTGATTTGATTCTCCATCAAGAGGTCTCTGCGGATGATTTTGCTCCATGCGCTGTTGTAATATGCATCTTTATCGATGAGATCACAATAAATATCAGCGACAGACCGTCCTTGGGTCGGAATGCGATAGTCGAAACGGCATGGTGCGATATGTCCATCCGATTCGAACCACTCTTGAAATTTGTAGTGAACAATATCCGGATTCCCGCCTGCCTTGTCTGCAAGAAGTTGAAGCACGTTATCGTTTGCCAGCAAGTCGTCACTGTCCATATAGCAGATGTAATCGCCTTGAGCTGCTTCAAGACCGACATTCCGAGCGTCTGCCTGGCCCCCATTCGGCTTATGTATTACTTTGACACGGGCATCCTTCTCGGCATATTCATCACAAATCCGCGGAGTGGAATCTTTGGCACCATCATCCACGAGAATGACTTCAAAATCCTTATAGGTTTGCTGTAATATGCTATCAATACACACGCGAATATATTTTTCAACGTTGTAGCAGGGAAGTATAATGCTAAATTTCATTCTGTACAATTTCTGTATACGTTTCGATGTATTGACCGATATTGATCGTCCTATCATAGGTGTTCTTTACAAATTCGATCATCTCTAATCTATGTGCTTTCTTTGATTCTATGAGAGATAATGAATTTATTATGGCATTGATATCACGAGGCGGTACAACAATGCCAAACGAGGACGGTGTTTCAGAACACGCAGTACTATTGTATGTAATAGGTATTGTCCCGCATGCCATCGCTTCTCCGATCACTAAACCAAAGGTATCCTGCATGGAAAGATGCACATAAACGTCTGCTAATGAATATGCAGTTGCCAACTCCGTTTGCGATGATATGTATGGGATATGTATTATATTTTTAGGCAACGCAAAAGATCTGTTCATTCGGCCTACCAATATAAGATGATAATCACCCGGCAACTTCTCCGCAATTGCCAATGCGTCTTCAGTTCGGGTCGCCGACATATCCCACTCCTGGCTTACTGATATGAGATATCGTTTATCGCGTGGAAGATCGTGTTCGTGGTAGAATCTTTCAATTTCCTCTTTGTCTACCGGTTTGAAAACACGATGGTCGATCCAGTTATATATGTAACTAACGGAGTGACCATTGCGATTCAGAATAGATTCAGACGCAATTCCTTTAAGCCATTTTGAAACAGCAATGGTTTTGCATCGTTCAATCTGCGCATAGAGCATTTTCTTGTCTCTGAACATTTTCCTTGACCAGTCAAAGAAAATACTGGGGACTCCGGAATTATGATATAGCGGACATTTATGACATTCCTGTTTCCATTTGTTGCAAGAGACTGATGTAAAATTAGTGCATTTTCCCGTGAAATTCAGACAATCATGTAATGTAAATATCACGGGCAATTTGCGGGAAATTATATATTTAAAAAGGATCCTGTAATTAATATAATTTGCATGAAGATTATGAATATGAATGATATCCGGTTTTATTTTCTTAAGCCATTTGACAAATTTTAACGTTGATACGATAGAACCGTATCCCTGCAATCCTAAAAGGCGGGAGAATAAGATATTGTGCAGGAGATGTCCGAATCGGCTCCCAATCTTATAACTATGCTGATAATCTGTGTTGCCATGTCCGTATGCTATGTAACAAACATGCCCTCTGCTTTCAACTTCAGTTGCTATATCCACTGCAATTCGCCCTGTACTGCCGTGTCCGCAAACTGCGTTTATTTGAACTATTTTCATTATGAATTATTTACAAAATCTCAAGAATCTTCTAAATGGAGTCATAATCAGATTCTTTTCCTCGCTATTCATGCCGAAAACATATAGGATCCCCCAATATACTATCACAAATAGTATAATATCGATTATCAATTTGAACCAAGTCTCGGGATGAATCAAATATGTAATAATGAATCCGATCAATCCTATTCCTAATAAAGAGGGAAGCAATGAGCCGAAACTTGATCTGAAAAAATCGCATATATTGATTTTAATCTGTTTCCAAAGAATCAGGTCAAATCCTATAGTTCTGATGAGATAAACAAAACATATAGAGATACAAATACCCAAAGCGCCCAATGCAGGAGAAAGAATAAATGCACCTATTATGTTGCAAACAGCCATAATAACAAAGACTATGGCCAATTGCTTGACTTTATTTTGAGCATATATCGCTTCACTTCCTATGGTCTGTGGAAGATGAAATAGCGAGGGGATAATTAGAAGAACCGCACATATATAACTTGCCTTAAAATCCTCTCCAACCCACAAATAGATAAACTGATTGCCAAAACAAATAAAACCGATTATAATAAAAGCTATTACCAGCAGCTGGATTCGCCCAACCCGAATCATAAGTGGAAGAATATTACCGTCCTCCTTTATTAAAATCCTCATAACTTTAGGAAGGAATATTCCATTCAGAGCATTCGCAAAGGTAAAGCAGTATCCTTCAATTGTCATAGCAATACCCAATATTGCGATTGACACGGTTCCGGATGTGATACCCAAAATGGTTGGAGCCAAATTGAATATACATCTTTGAGCTAAAGCTATGACAGTAACCCAGCCTGAATATGAAGCCAAACGCTTTAATTCGGTTTTAGAAGAATAACTCCATGCAACCGTTTGTTTCGTATAGCGCTTTATACATATCAATTTAAATATGATACAGAGCAGTCCTGCAACAGCATTAATCAGGACTAAAGCATATAGTCCATAGTCTAGCAAAAGGCATACTGTCATTGTGCCCACTATGAAAAGCTTTTGAAAAATATCTGCCAATTTCAATTGAATGATTTTTTCATGAGCCGTAAGAATACCATTTACCGGAATAAAAGGAAAAGACAAAACGCTATAAATCGCAGCTATAGAATAAACGACTTTAAACCGTTCAATTTCTTCGGGTGTCAATTCTTCATATATTTGGGGAATGAAGAAATACACGATAACTAAAGCTAAAAAAAGGACAATATCAATGTAGATATAAAGCTTATATACAAGTCCCAGGCATTTATTCGCTAAATCCGGTCGGTCCATAGCCAGATATTTAGCTATAAACCTAGTTACCGCAGAGCTGAGTCCAAAATCAAAGACAAACAACGAGATAACTGACATAGCGAGAGTATATAAGCCAAAATTAGTTCGCCCAATAGAATTAATCATCCACGGAGTATATAATAATCCCGTAATGATATTTATACCCAATGCCAAGTAAGATATCGTAGCTCCCGCCTTTAGTTGATTCATTTTGCGCCGTTGGAATATAGTCCAATATATTGATTAAACCTATTTAATTTCAATAAGTGCACGGCAAGTTTGATCAAAGATACTAAACCCATTGTGATTCCCAGAACTATCAGAGGTTTTGTCAACAGTATAATAAAATCAGGGACAGAAACAATGCCGAATAAAACATTCGCAAGAGCGATGCCCAACTGCATATGGAGTAGATAAAGGAGATATGAGTTACGGCCCAATGATGAAAGAGACTTTGAGTCTGTGAATTTAAATGTTATAATAGGGATTGATACTATCGAAACAAGCTCCAAAACGATAGCTAAAGGATTCCAATAATTTATCTTCAATGGTATCCAGACCAACAGCACAGCCGTCAAGACTGTAATTACAACCAATGCAAATTTGATCAGGAACTTTCCATTAATAACCTTTTCAAAAAGTCCGAACCGATTGAAAAGAATCCCCATGGCAAAGAATCCAATCCAGTTTAGCGGATTTTGCCATGGTGTAATGATTGAGGCCAAACCGCTGGGGGGGGGTGTAAAACTTACAATACTTGAAGCAAGCGACACTATAATTGAAGCTGCAATAAAATAGAGGCTATCTGAACAATTAAACAAAATTCGGATTATTAAATAGACTGGGATATAGTAGAGCCATGTGCCATGTCCAAAAAGAAATGCCAAGAATGATATCAGATTATTCGAAGTAGCTCCCAATATTACCGAAATAAAAAACGCAACCGTACCCCAAAGAAGCCATGGCGAAACAATTCCGGCTAAAAGTTTCTTTAAGAGTTCGCACCATTTTTGTCGTTTAAAAAAAAATCCTGAACAGAATAAAAATATCGGCACACCTAAAATTCCAATAGCAGCACCAATCCGTTGCAAAATCTCGTCTGACAATGATAAGCTATGAGCGTATGCCACACTGATTATGGCAATGCCCCTAAACATGTAGAAGAATCGAGATTGAATTAGTTTGTCAAAATGATTCATATTATTATTCAGCGATCTCAGAAAGCATATTCTGATATGCGTGTGGATAGGCTTTGGCTAAAGTGTGAAAGGTCTTGATATATCGCCCCTGATAAATGGCTTCTTTGCCTAATTGTACAGTCTGCTCTTTTTCGCTTAAAATGAATGTTCGGTGGTATTGATAGGTTCTTATAATCTTTGTGTCATTTTGTACTGCCATAAACATTAACCATATATCTCCTGTCTTTAGTGCATACTTATTAATAATATCAGTGTTGTTGGCATCTTTATAAAAGGCATGAGGAGGGAAAAGACACCCACCGCCAGGAGAAGCAAGTATTCTGTAGGACGGTTCATCAAGCCCAACATTTGAAATACTTGACCAACGACCGGGATTCAAGACATCGTTACCTTCAAATGTCAGTACTTGTCCCCTGTCGCATATCACACAATCAGGAAACTCCAGCCATTTGCCGTAAAGCCGTTCGAGCAAATAATATGGGAAAATGATGTCATCATCGAACATTACAATCAGTTCATCTTCCTTTTGCTCATCGATCATTTTGTAATAACGCTTATGGCCGAAGTAATTCTCACAATAGCGTAATTCAAGACCTCTCTTTTGAAGCTGCTTGATGCTTTCCGGAAATTCAAAATCCTTAAATTCTGATTCCGCGAGCCAAAGCACAATTCTATCGGGCTTCATCGACTGATTAAAGAGAGACTTTATCGTGTATTGAACGCTATCGATGCGATCGGGAAATGTGGTTAGTGTACATACCAATTTCATTCTTCTCGGTACATCGTTCAAGCTAAGTTTACCGAACGGAATTTTCTTGATATGACGACGAGCCCTTTTAGACAGTAGCTGATACAACCAACCACCCAAAATAGGGATGCGAACTCTTTCGGGAATCATTATTCGTTCCCAAAAATCCATCTTTACCATAATTTATCGTAGTGTTATCTTATTCTTTATCTCTTGCCCATCAAGAAATGCATTCAGCTGAACGCTAAAGTATCTATCAAATTTTTCATCATTCTCACGAGAAACCGAGCTTGAATGTCCGGTCAAGATTATGTCCGGGGTATCATAATTATAATCATCGTGCACATCCAATATAGCTCCTCTTATGATGCCATTCTTTACTGCATATGCAATATCTTTGTCGATGACAGCCGATTTTCTTCCAACATTACAAAAGATGGCGCTTGACTTCATCGCTTCGAAAAATTCAATATTGCAAATTTTCTTGGTTGAGTCATCTTCCGGTAAGATATTCACTACATAATCGACATCTTTAAGATGCGTCATGGCTTCATCCAAAGTATAAATAGCCTTGATGCATTCAGGCAAGTGTTCTGGAATATGTCGTTTAACTCCCAAAACAGACCAACCCATCTGATAACACTTTTTAGCCAAAGTCATTCCAATGTTTCCCACCCCCAAAATCATTATATTGACTTTATCCGGTATAATATCGCATCGATCAGACTTGTTGCCTTTCGGTCTAAAACTGTAGGTATTGAAAAGATAATACGCAGAAATACAATATTGTGCAATAGGTTCCGAATACACATCTTTCACACACGAAACGACCACGTTCTCATTTTTATATAATGATTTTCTTTCAAAACCGTTGGCACCATGTGATGGAATCTGTAGCCACTGCAACTTTTGACCAAATGATTTCAGTTGTCCGACTTCAATTTTTCCTATATACGCAATGATCTTTGCAAAATCTGATTGCTTAATCGAACTCAACTCCAAATATTTTATATCATACTGAAAATCACTCGCATTGTCGAGGGGGGGGGTAAACGATTTCCAAGACATTGGAGATATAACAATTGTTTCTCGTTCTAACCTGCATTTAGGTTTAAATAGCAACTTGATTTTATCTATGGTCGTTAGAATGAAAGCCAAAATTTTAATCATTATTCTTTTCATAATAATAGAAAAATAATCAAGCGCAATTAGATACGTTCAACTTGCCATTTAATATTTCTCTTTATTATCTTGGCCGGGACCCCGTCAACGATAACATTTAAATCAGTAAATGCACACTTTTCCGATGCTCTTTTAAGCATTTTATCTAAAACGCCGCTTCAATGATCTAAAGAGTCGCCTTACCTCACCGTATCTGATACAACGCAATATGTAATCCAACTTATATATTAATGCTTTAAAAGGCTTCCCAATCCCGGAATTTTCAAGTATTGTATTATAATATACATTATCCTTAATAATATATCTTGGATGTTTTAGAGGAAACGACACATCGTATGCCTCCATAAAAAACATCTTCTTCGCAAATTTAGGTAGGAGTTTAATATTTGCAACAGCGTGTGTAGAGTTATCAGTAAGTCCAAGATCAACAACCATATTCCTTTTCGGAATAATTGCGAGCCGGTTATTTAAAAGTCCCCCCATCCCAAGAATTGTCTCCCAATACTGTTTACCTTCCTTCTTATGGGTTATCGCATGCTTTAATATAATTTTATAGAGAGGTTTTGCGACACTACTCTCAAGGCATCGCATTGCATAGTTATCGTTCAGATAGGAATATGCTTCATCCCAATCCTTCGCAACCCTCCTCCATGTTGCCCATGTTGTTGAACCTGCTTGTGCAAAGAAATAATCTGATTCGCAGTTTGAGTTATCCCCCAGAAGGTTTGTGCCACAAATATGATTAATTCTATCATCAAATTCATATTTATCAAGAAGTTCTTTACAATATGGATAGAATGATTGAACAGGAACTCTGTCATCCTCCAATATTATACATTTATCCACTAAACCAAAAGCCCATTTTTGAGCTAAAAATGTGGATGGATCGCATCCCATATTATCGGAATGATAATTTTTATATACAGTACATTCCCAATCAATATTCTCTACGATCTCTCTGCACTTCTCTATGTTAATCAGGTCATCTGGACGATTTGGGCGAGGACCGTCCTGCCAAAGAAGTAATGTGCTGGGGCGAGCTTCCTTGACTGAATCAAAGACTTTTTGAAGCGTGTCTGGTCTAACAAAGAATGTTATTAGAACTGCAACATCTATTTTAGATGGATGATTCATGACTAATATAGCTTATTATTTAACACATCTTTTGATTAACAGTGGGCTTATAAAGAAGAGCATTATGAAGTTTGAAGGAGTCGATTGTATCGGATTTGTAAGCCCCATCAGTATTATCTGGCACATTAAAGGTTTGAAATATACGTATTGATCATTACCAAGAATTGCTTGAACGAATTTTGAACCTTTATAAAACATCCAACAGATTAACATGCCCCCAAATATACCCAAATACGCAAAGGCCAACAAAAATGTAGAGTGTCCATTAAATGGCAGATATTTATTCCCCGTAATGGGGCTATTAAAAAAGGCAACGATGCATTTCCAATATAGATCGAAACGCGCCTGCATATCGGAGTCTTCAGCGTGATTACCGGATATTGAATCATAAATCTCTTTCAAGCGGACATTTAGGACGTTTAAATCTTGCGTCAAATCTATCAGCCTCTCTAAAATATACGGGATAAGAAATATTAAAGCACTTAATCCTATTATTACGAAAAATCTGCTACCCTTATTCCTGGTTGTAGTATAATACAAATAAAGACAACTGATAAACGTAGTAACAAAAGCCAATGCGAATTGAGCTTTCAACAAAAAGTGGATAAAATAGATTAGGGCACCTATTGATAGGTATCTTATGATTTTACTGTCTGACTGTTTGATTAAAACAAAACATGTAATTATCAGAAATGTAAAAGCATACACGAAATCAAACCCTTGAAGTGTTACACCTGCGTCTTCAAGGACTTCTTGATTCATGGAATGCAGAATATCCGGGTTGATTGCTGCAAATTTTAATGCCACTTGTATCAGAGCAATCGCAGTGATTATAATAACGCCTACAATTATCTTTATCTGATTTGCTGTTGCCAGTTTATTGGTCCTATATAAAAAAGCTAATGGAAAAAATACCAGTAGATATTGAGAAAAATTGGAATACAGGTATTTGCTAACTGCATTAGCGCCTCTAATAGTTATAGGTATTGTTAATACCTGATATAAAATTGCTACTGTTGCACATGCAAAGATAAACTTTACGATTTTCCCTCTTTGTTTAGGTTCTCGCAAATAGCAATAGAATAAGTATAATAATGCTATAAATGGTGCTATAATCTCGTATTTTCCTTGAACTTCAAAATCGATATAAAAGACACCGAAGATACAGATAAATATCAGTTCCAATACAGGGAGACCTGGTGCTTTAATCAACTCATTACAACTCGTCATAGGAAAAATATAAACAATAGAAAGGAATCGAAGGCGAAGAATTATTTTCTCCAGACCATTTTGTTAACGACGTAGGTGTAGGATTGAATAATCTTGACGACCTTCGTCGAGACGTTTTCATCCGTGTAATCCGGAACGGGAGTCCCGTAATTGCCCGCGTCATTCATTCCGAGCGCCGTATCCACCGCCTGCAAGAGCGACTTCGTGTCGATACCTGCCAGGATGAAACACCCCTTGTCCAACGCCTCGGGACGCTCCGTCGACGTGCGGATACAGACCGCGGGAAACGGATGGCCCACCGACAGGAAGAACGAACTCTCCTCCGGAAGTGTCCCCGAGTCCGAAATCACCGCCGCAGCATTCATTTGCAGACAGTTGTAGTCATGAAAGCCCAGCGGTTCATGGCGGATTACCCGTCTGTCCAGTTCGAAGCCCGACTGTTCCAGGCGTTTCTTCGAACGCGGGTGGCACGAGTAGAGAATCGGCATGTCATATTTCTCGGCCAGCGCATTGATCGCGTTGAACAGGCTCAAGAAATTCTTCTCCGTGTCGATATTCTCCTCGCGGTGGGCCGACAACAGCAGGTATCTGCCCTTTTCCAGCCCCAGCCGCCGGTGGATGTCCGAAGCCTCGATCTCCTTCAGATTCGCATGCAGCACCTCCGCCATCGGGGAGCCGGTAACATAGGTCCGCTCCTTCGGAAGCCCGTTTTCGGCAAGATAGCGTCGTGCATGTTCCGAATAACACATATTCACGTCCGAAATAATGTCCACGATCCGGCGGTTGGTCTCCTCCGGAAGGCATTCGTCCTTACAGCGGTTGCCGGCCTCCATATGGAAGATCGGAATATGAAGGCGTTTTGCGGCAATGGCCGACAGGCAGGAGTTCGTGTCGCCCAGAATCAGCAGTGCATCAGGATTGACAGCCTCCATTAACTTGTAGGAACAGTTGATGATATTACCGACCGTTGCCCCCAGATCGTCGCCCACGGCATTCATATATACCTCCGGGGCTTCCAAGTTCAGGTCTTTGAAGAAAATCCCGTTCAGATTATAGTCATAGTTCTGCCCCGTATGCGCCAGAACCGTATCGAAATACCGGCGGCATTTCGTGATGACCGCCGCCAGACGGATAATCTCCGGGCGTGTGCCTACGATGATCAGTAATTTGAGTTTGCCGTTATCCGCAAATTTTACGTCTGAATAGTCGAGTTTGATTGTATTCATTGGATTGCAGTTATTCTACCGGTTCGAAATAGGTATCGGGCTTTGCAGGGTCGAAACACTCATTGCACCACATGAAAGTAACCAGGTCTTCCGTATCGGAAAGGTTGACGATGTTGTGCGTATAGCCCGGGATCATCTCCACGACCCGGATCTTTTCGCCGCTTACTTCATAATTGACCACCGGGTAGTCGTTGCCGTTCTCGTCCTTGCCCACCTTGCGCAGCTGGATAAGCCCGTGCCCGTGCACTACCACGAATTTCTCGTTCTTCGTATGGTGCCAGTGCTGTCCCTTGGTGATGCCCGGTTTGGAGACGTTCACCGAGAACTGCCCCCGGTCGGCCGTGCGGAGAATCTCCGTGAAACTCCCACGAGCGTCCGTGTTCATCTTCAAATCGTAAGCGAACCGATCCTCCGGGAGGTACGACAGATAGGTCGAATAGAGCTTCTTGACGAAGCCGTCCGTCGTCGTATCGGGGACCTCCAGCGTCTCGGGCATCCGCCGAAACGAGTGCAGCAGATCGACGATCCCGCCCAGCGTAATCCGGTGCGAGGCGGGGACATAACAGAAATCCCCGTCGCGGTGTTCGCCGCCCGTAAGCGCTCCGATCAGTTCGTCCACCACGTCGTCGATATAGACCAGGTGCATCACCACCGACGGGTCGTTCACCGTGATCGGAAGGTCGTTCGCGATATTGTTGCAGAACGTAGCGACTGCCGAATTGTAATTCGGACGGCACCATTTGCCGAAAAGATTCGGAAAACGGTAAACCAATACTTTCGCGCCGGTCTCTTCGGCATAGTCGAACAGCAGTTGTTCGCCGGCACGCTTGGACTCGCCGTAGGGGTTGTCCAGCGACGCCTGGATCGACGACGAGATCATCACAGGACACGTATTGCCGTGCTTTTTCAGCGTGTCGAGCAACGTCGACGCGAACCCGAAGTTGCCCTTCATAAACTCCGCAGGGTCCTGCGGACGATTGACACCCGCAAGATTGAAAACGAAGTCCGCATTCTTGCAGTACAGGTCCAGTTCTTCCGGCGTACTGCCCAGATCGTATTCATAGAGCGTAAGATCTCCTTCGACGGCATAGTTCTTCGCCTTGCCGTCACGGATATTACGCAGTTGGGAAAGAAGGTTCTTTCCTACGAAGCCCGAGGCTCCCGTAACCAATATGTTCATTTTGTGTGGGGCGGCCATAGCAAGAGGTGCGGGCCGCAAAGAAATGAGATGTGAGGATCGCAATCCGTTTTACGCCCGGAAGCAAGGCCTGTATTCTTATGCAGAGGGATTACTCCGAACGGATGTCACGCGGCTTGGCGCGGGCGATCAGGCCCAGGTCCTCGCGGACGAAGCGGAGCCGCAGCAGTTGCTCTTTCATGCCTTCGACATCCAGACGGCGCGTATTGTGCGAGTGGTAATCCTCGATCTTCGAGACATCCTCGCTGCCCTCGGTGAAGAACTTGTCGTAGTTCAGGTCGCGCGTATCGCACGGGATACGATAGTAATTGCCCATATCGATCGCCTTGGACATCTCCTCGCGCGTGACGAGCGTTTCGTAAAGCTTTTCGCCGTGCCGCGTGCCGATCACCTTCACCTCCGTCTCGCCGTATTTCGGGTCTACCTTCGCGTAGGTCTGTTTCAATGCCTCGGCAAGGGTCGAAAGCGTGGCGGCAGGAGCCTTCTGAACGAAAAGGTCTCCGTTATGTCCATGCTGGAAGGCGTAGATCACAAGATCAACGGCATCGTCCAGCGTCATCATGAAGCGCGTCATGTTCGGGTCCGTGATCGTGATGGGTTTACCCTCCATCATCTGCTCCACCCACAACGGAATCACCGAACCCCGGCTCGCCATCACGTTGCCGTAGCGCGTACAGCAGATCGTCGTCGGTGCGCCCTCGCCCAGTTCGCGGCCCTTGGCGATGGCGACCTTCTCCATCAGCGCCTTCGAGATGCCCATGGCATTGATCGGATAGGCAGCCTTGTCCGTCGAGAGAACCACGACGTTCTTCACTCCGTGTTCGATGGCCGATTCGAGTACATTGCCCGTGCCGATTACGTTCGTGCGCGTAGCCTCCATCGGGAAGAACTCGCACGACGGAACCTGTTTCAGGGCCGCCGCTGCGAAAACATAGTCGACCCCGCGCATCGCGATATCAACGGACGATTTGTCGCGTACGTTGCCGATATAGAACTTCACTTTCGGGTTCTGCAACGCATGACGCATGTCATCCTGCTTCTTTTCATCCCGGCTGAAAATGCGGATCTCCTTGATGTCGCTATCCAGAAAGCGACGCAATACTGCATTGCCAAAACTCCCCGTGCCGCCTGTGATTAACAGGACTTTGTCTTGAAATACAGACATGATAGTAATAAATTGTTTATTTCGAGATTTCCTTATCGTATTTTTCGAACTTCGAGTTTTTGGATATAAACTCAGGCACTGTTTTCTTCATCAGCCGTATCATATCGGGGATACAGACCGAACGGGAGAGGCTTTCCAGTTCCTCGGCCACCCCGCATGCCTCCCGGTAATCATACTCCCGCACCTTGGCAATACGTATCCGGTCATGCGTCGTCGGAAGCGTGTTCTCCTTGTTCGACAACACCTCCTCGTAGAGTTTCTCTCCCGGACGCAAACCTGTATATTCGATCCTGATGTCTTCGTCCGGCTCGAAGCCCGCCAGCGAGATCATCCGGCGGGCCAGATGGGCGATCTTCACCGATTCGCCCATGTCGAAGACGAAGATCTGGTTCCCCGTCGACATCGTAGCTGCCTCCATAACCAGCCGGCAGGCCTCCGGGATCGTCATGAAGAAGCGCGTAATATCCGGGTGCGTAACCGTCACCGGACCGCCCTTGGCGATCTGCTCCCTGAAACGCGGAATGACGCTTCCGTTAGAACCAAGCACATTCCCGAAGCGCGTCGTAACGAAACGTGTCTTCCCCTGCGTATGTCCCTGCTCGATCGACAGACCCAGCGACTGCACATAGATTTCCGCAAGGCGTTTGGTGCACCCCATCACGTTCGTGGGGTTCACAGCCTTGTCCGTCGAAATCATCACCATCTTTTCCACGTCGTATTCGATGCACTTGTCCGCCACGTTGCGCGTCCCGGCGACATTTACCAGCACCGCCTCGCACGGGTTCTCCTCCATCAGCGGAACATGTTTATAGGCCGCGGCATGGAACACCACCTGCGGATGGTACGTCCGGAACACGAAGTCCAGCCGGGCCGGAATCCGCACGTCACCGATAACCGGGATGAATTTCAAATTCGGATAGCGTTCTTCCAGCTCCAGACGCAGGTTGTGCATCGGAGTCTCACCATTATCATACAGAATAAGTTCCCGGATACCGAACGTTGCCAGTTGACGACACAGTTCCGAACCGATAGACCCGGCGGCGCCCGTAACGAGGATCGTCTTGTCCTTGAAGTTGGCGACGATCTCCTCCATCGAGATCTTGATTTCGGGGCGGCCCAGCAGGTCTTCGATCTTGATCTCCCGGATCGACTGCTTCATGATCTTGCCGTCGATGACTTCGTCGATCGGAGGGGCGATCAGGATCTTCACCGATTTCTCCGTACAGTACTTGATCAGCCGTTCCTGTTCCGACTGTGCGTCGTCGTTCGTGGCGAAAAGTACGGCATCGATATCGACACGGTCCCGCAGATATTCGATGCTGCTTTCGTCCTCGAAGTAGTACACCGGACGGTCGGCGATCGTATGGTTTTTGAGTCGTTGCCCGTAGGTCAGAAACCCGATGACCCGGTAATGGGGCGAGTTCTGGAGACGCGTAACGAGCGAGACCGATTTGTCCCCCGTCCCGTAGACCAGAACCTGACGGCAGTTCGCACGGCGCGTGCGGTTGAGTTTCAGCAGGTCGTAAAGGATGATCATCCCCAGACGAAGGGCCAGCAAAAGGAAGAGCGTGACCAGCACATCCAGCATGAACCCCAGGGCGATAGCCGTCTGGGGAGGAAGCGGAGACTGCGGAAGCAGCTGCACGTAAGCGAACATCAGCACGTCCTTCAGCAGAACCGCGGCGCCGAGTTTCCACACTTCTCGAAGGGTCGTGTGGCGGATGACGCTCCGGAACGTACGGAACAGAATGAACGAGATGACGCTCAGCAAGCACGAACCTGCCAGAAGATACACGCCGTACCAGACCGTGAAAACAGGATGCGGAAAAAGACCCCGGACCAAAAGGTAGGCAACAAACGTCGAAAAAACAGATACTACGGTATCGATGGCCAAAATCAACCACGACGAAAAATACCGCGACGAAAGGTATTTCTCAATCCCGAAACGGGTCATAAAAACTTGAAGCATACAGAGGTGTGAAAACGTTTGATTTTATAAAGAATGACGCAATTGGAAAGCTCTAAATATCGGACATAAAACCCCGCAAGCCGTCAATGAGGTGCATTACAGGAACCCCTGAACCTCTTTCCGATGCCAAATCTGATATTGTTTGGGCGTTATTTCTTCAGCAATGAATTCCTTGTAATCGGCCTCGTCGCATCGGAAAATATGGCTTCTGGAATACACCTTCAACGCCCGGTCCGGGATATTGGCCATCACAACGGGAAAAGGATAGGCCGTATGCGTCACTACGGCCGTCTCATTTTCCGGAAAAATCCGGCATAACAGGTAGGCAGACTGTTCGAAAGCGGCCCAATACTCCCCGGTGCCGTATAAATGGATACAATTCCGGTTTTTATGCTCTTGACGGATGATGTCGAACAGCCGCGCATCCATCAGACGCATCAGCCGCATTCCGCAAGGCTCGTTTTCCTGCCGCAGATCGTTCATATGATTTCGGATAATTTCGTACGTTCGCTTATCGGCGATGTCCCAGCCATTCGTCGTAGTCGTCCAAACGCCGGATAAGTTGTGCTTTGATTTTCTTGGGACGCTCCTCCGTGCGCCAGCCGTCGACGATTCCGTGTGCCTGGTCGTGATAAATACAGTTATCTGTGCATCCATAGAGCGTAACCAACAGTAATGCCCGTGACTGCTCCGCCTTGACGGCAAGCAATAGCCCCTGGATCACCCCAACCATCCGGCTGCAAGCCTCTTTATCACCGAGAATCGTATAGGCCGGCAGCAGAAGCGCGTAGAGTTTGCAGCGTGTTACGTCGGAATCCATCCGCAGGTTGGCGTATTGCTGCAATGTTTCGGCGGCCAACGCCCGGTCTTCGGAAGTCGTCGCTCCGGCATGATGCCGCTGCATCGCTTCGTGCAGTGCACTGAACAGCCGGTCGTTGTTCAGACGCGTGTACACGTGCATATTGTCCGTATTGAGCGAGATGATCTCGTATTGTCCGGGCTGTACATGCAGTAACGGCACCCACAACCAGTTCTCCACACAGACCATGATATCTTTCCGACCGCCTCCCGGCTGGGAGATCACCGTGGCCTCTGCGTTCTTGAATTTCCCTTCGGTGATTCGCACCCGGTCACCCTTCATCAACCGTTCCGGCTCCGGGGTATAGACCGGAACTATATCCGCATAGGAGTGAGCCACCCACCGGAGGTTCTCCATCGCTTCGTCAGAGAGATAGGGATAATACTCGCACTTGCCGTCCCGAATCCGCGGCAGGAAACTGTATAACGAAAGCCCGGTCATCGTCATCATTTTGTAAATCTCATTTTCCGACGAACGGACAAAAACGTAATTATAAAGCAACGGCCGGTTGGTCTTGACCCAGACGCCCTTTTCCTCCCGGATTTCCACATAGGTAGGAGCAAAATACTCGAAGGCCGGCTCGCCGTTCCGGATACGTCGGTCGAGTTCCGCCTGCAACCCTTTCGCAGCTCCCCGGTGACGGGAAGGCAAAGCCAGCACATACCATCTTACGGCGCGGCTGTTTCGCATGCTCGCGATGCGCGCCGGAAGGGAAGAATCGGAGATGGATTTTTCAGTTGCGGCCAAAGATTCCATGATTGTTTTCGGGGTATTCTACTGACTTACAAACACTTCGCGACCATATCGGCAGAAACCCGCAGTCTGCTGATAAACAACAATTTACATATACGCACAAGAGAAATTCCTAAAAATTGCATCTCCTTGCTTTTCTGTACCGACCAGAATTGTTTTCAGCCTATTCTCACTTCCTACGCATACAAAAACACAACTCTGTTAAATACGGTTTCTGTGCAAGAAACCGCACTTTTACTACACAAAAGTATGGAATATTGTTTAAACGACCAAACTATTCCATTTAAATCTTATGCTAAAAAATCCCCCCCCCTCCGAAAAACAGCCTCTAAATTAAGTATTTATATCAATTTCAAAACATTAATATTGCCCGAATGGGCAATAATGCGCTCTTTCTGTTGCATTTCTTCTTGCAAAGAAAAAAGTACCTGAAATCTTGAGTTCTCAAAAATATTTTGCAGGGGATGCTGGTTTATTAGGCAGATAGACAGCACTTTGCCGGTTGCTATTGGTTTCTTGCACAGAAACGGTTCTATTCAAAACCGAACAGTTTTACGATTGATCTCCATCTTTGCAACCATTCCACCGCTTGTTTTGCCGGTTTCAGAGTCTTGATATTAAGGCCCCCTCAATTCACGTGCGTGCTATTCCAAGATGGCAATCTGATGTGAAATTGCAGTATTGATAGCTTTCACAACCTGATATAGTCATTTTCCGGCGTTCGGAATTAGAAATAAAAAATCGTTTAGGCGTACAACGGAGTGCATCTGCGAAGATTTGTGTTGAGTGACGATGAACTCTTCGTTGAAGAACCTTTTGACGACAAACAGGCTGCGGTTGTGCTCCGTTCCGGCCGTGCAAAACAACTCGTCGAAGCGAATATTTGCTCTTCATTAAGCCGGCAAAAATATTTGTGGCGCCGAATGTGTTCGGTCGCAAGTCCGAGCAGTTTATTTCCTCCGATCCCGCACAACTGAAGCTGGACTTTGAAGGCGTTGAGCAATTGAAGGAAGCGCGGGAGTATGCCGCTTGTGGGAGATCGATTCCATACGATGGCTGACGGACGTATTTACCCGAATTCAGGCCTGCTCCGTAAAACAACTCGAAGAGCTCTTGCCGCACAAGTGGACGCCGCAGGCTTAAAAAGTCTGTTTTAGAAAATCCGGGAACCCGGAATATTAAAATCGGGGGGGGGGTGTGGCCAGAAGCGCCGGAAACAATGCGTTACCGCACAAACCGACCTTGCCCATAAATCAGGCGTCTTACGCCGGCCCCCCCTCCTGCAATGAGTTGCGTCACTCATTTCTTGTCTTTCGGATACGAATGAAGGTGTTCGATCAGGTTATCGGCGGTTACAGGACCTTCATTGCGACGGGCCGATTCTACAGCAAGGGCGCTCTGCGCTGCAAGATGTTGCAGATAGCGCACCGATTCTGTTCCTGGCAGTGCTTTGCGTGTGGTGACATAGATCAGCAACAGGTACCTCAAATCCCCGGGCAGTTCATATCCGGCCAGCGAACCGGCCGGATAGTGCAGATAATTGCGGAAGGTCTCTTCGCCAATACCGCACAGCCGACGTACAAGCTGACTATAAGCGCGAATATGGCTCCGTTTTGCATTCCCCGCTTCGTAGAACAGAGAATCGACCCACTGAACCAAAGCGGCACGGTACAGGTAGTACTTAAGCCGGCTCATAGCAAAAGAAGGGGTTAGTGCTAGCCGGACCATGAGTTCTCATACGAGGATAGATCGGACATATAGTCCCGCAGTTCCGAACGCGTGGATAACCGCCGGTAACGATAAGGAAGGGGACGAGAAGCATGCCTAAAATCAAATTCCTGTAAATCTCGTCTGCTCGACTCCAAATAAATGATGCTGCAGGTAGTTTCGTCGTAAATTCCCTATAAACTGTTCCCGGAAGGCCATAATAAGAACGCTGTCGGGTGAAAGGAATAAATTGCCCGGGGACCAGGGGCGGAGGAGTGATTCGGTTTCTGCTGTTCATTTCTTTTACACTTTTTTTGATGGTATCTTAAAAAGTGCGCGAAACCGGACTGTCGTATTGATGAATCAACCGAGACCAAATCGGAACAGCATAATACAAAACAATCAGAAATCGCGCATTTTGCTACGCGTTCCCAACTGCTTGTCTGCTGTTTAGGGTATTTGGTCTTTTTGATTCGACAAACAGCGCAACCAATCCTTTATTAAATGATCAGTTGCATATTTCTATAACAAATTTAGCTGTTTTTTCTTTTATTACAAACTTTACAACCATTTATTTTATTCTAGTATGTACTTTTTCGGATATTTACGAAAGAATCAAGTCGGGCGTTGCGTGTCATGCTCTCCGGAAGCCCCGAAGACATGAAATATATCCGGCAGGCTGGACAACCGGACGCATGGTGCAGAGATTCCGGCGGCTGGTTGCAAAAGACTTTCGAAAAAGAAAATGGCGTGTCGGCCGTCCTGCACCTGAACGAAAAAACGCCCCATATTCACGCGACCGTCGTGCCCATCGTCCGGGGAGAGCGGCGGAAGGCCAAGTTAGAGCGGGCAAAGAACACCCAAAACGGAAAGAGAACCTACCGCACCAAGAAAGACCGCCCGCGCCTGTGCGCCGACGATGTGATGGCAAGGGAGAAGCTCAAAGAACTGCGACAAACGCTGACGGTCTACTGCCGCTTTGCAGGCGAAACGGGATGCCCGATGCGAGATCAAGACCATGCAGGCAAAGCACGGGAAAGAACCCACCGTCCTGAAACTGGAAGCCCGACAGATCGTGAAAGCCTTGATGCGTGTCAATGATCTGTGCCCCTATGTAAAGGGGTTGTTGAAATGGGAAAACTATTGCAAGAACGAAGGAGGGCGAGATCGTTATTTACGATGCAGTCTTACCGATATACAGGAGAACTGCATTCAATAAAATACAACCAGACGTTCAAAGCCGACGAGACAGTCCTGCAATTCAAACCCGACAAAGACGGGCTGAGCGGATTTCGGTTCACCATAAACGGAGACGACGACGTGCGGTTCAAACAGCAACGGAAGGAGTTTTACGAACGTCTGGGAATCAATATCGAACCGGGCCAAAAGCAGGGCATGAAACTCCATTAACGATCTCTGTCATTCATCCTTTCGATGAAATCGGCATAGAATGCCCGTCCGATCGGCAGCGTCGTATCGGAGCCATTAAGCATAAGGCCCGTGCGGGTATAGGAGGCGACACGGCGCAAAGGCACGACAAACGATTTGTGAATGCGGACAAAGGTGTCGGGCAATAGTTCCAGCAGGTTCCGAAGGCTCATCTGCGGGAGCGCCGGACGTGCGTTGCGCAGGTGGATGCGGACATAGTTGTCCATCGCCTCGATATAGACGATCTCCGAGAGGGGAATTTTCACATTCCGGTATTCGACCTTGACCGTAATCGTCTCTTCCTCCGTGGCGGACCGCTGCGAGAGTTCCCGAAGCGCCTGCAACTGCCGGGCCTTTTCGACTGCGCGGCAGAAGCGCGGATAGGAAAAGGGCTTGTGCAGAAAATCCACGGCGTCGAGGTCGTACCCGTCCACGGCATATTGCGCATAGGCTGTCGTGAAGACCAGAAAGGTTCCTTTCGGAATTTCGCGGGCCAGCTCCACGCCGCTGATCTCGCCCATCCGAATGTCCAGAAACAACAGGTCGGGCGCGGCGCGCAGCACCTCGTGCATTCCGACGACGGGATCGGAATAGGTTTTCAATTCCATGCCGCCCATTCGTTCGCAATAACGGGTAAGGACACTCAATGCGACGGGTTCGTCGTCGATAGCGATGCAGTTCATTTCAATGCAGTTTAAGATCGAGCGTTACGCGGTATTCGTCCGCTTGTTCCCGGATTTCGAGTGTATAGCGGCCGGGATAAAGCAGGTCGAGCCGCTTGCGGCAGTTGACGATGCCGAAGCCGCTCTTCTCGGTGGACGGACGCACGACGACCGGATTGCGGGTCGTAAAATGCAGCCAATCGCCGTCGAGGGCCAAACCGATGAAAATATCGCTCCGCACATGGGACGACACGCCGTATTTAAGTGCGTTCTCCACGAACGTGATGAGGATCATCGGAGCGATCGCGGCATCGGGACGCTCATTGCGTTTCTCGACCGAAAAATGGACATGCGTGCGGTCGTTCATGCGGTTTTTCTGCAACTCGATATACTGGCGGATGTAGTCGATCTCGGCCCGGAGAGGAACCTTATCCTTTTCGGCGTTGGTGTACATGTATTTGGTCAGGTCCATGAACTGCATGAACGCCGTCTCGGCCCGTGACACGTCGGTCAGCATCAGCCCGTAGAGGGTGTTCAGCGTATTGAACAGGAAATGGGGGTTGATCTGGACTTTGTAAAGAGCCAGCTCCGCCTTCCGTCGTTCGTGCTCCGCGGCCTGCCGTTCGACGATCTGGCGGTAAAGCTCGGCAAGCGTGCCCACGGCGAAACTGAATGCCGCGACGACGACATAAAGGAACCACACGGCCCGCTGATGGAGAATCATCAGACCCCCACGGGGCGTCATTTCGGGAGCATAAGGCCGGGACCGCATCCGGGGTATGGCCTGCTGGGGAATCTCGAAGCGGTAGCGGGAAATAAGCCACGTCACAACGAGAGTGACGGCGATAACGGCAATGGCCGCGACAATCTGCCGACGGCCGCGGAACATGCGCGGAACGGCATAATAGCGGTATGCGAAATAGACGACGTAAAGCCACCCCACGAACAATACGACGAACGGCGCGTTGCTCGCGGCCCAGCGACTGACCGGCAGCAGCCAGATCATGAAAGGCAGCAGGACGAGGCAGAAAGCCAGGTCGATCACAAGGGGCAGACGGTTGTTCGTGCGCATTTCGGTTATCGGTTCATCCGTGGACAAAGATAGCAAGATTCGGGCATTCGTGAAAATTCCCGGCAGGTCGTTCGCCCCTGTTTTCGTGCCGTTCGCCACTACATTCCGGGGTGAACGTTTTTTCTGTCTCTCTACCGGCTATCTTCGTTTCAGCAAACCGAAAAATTGTTGTAGCTATGAAAAAGATCGTGTTGGTTCTCGCGGCAATGATGTTTGCCGGAATCGTTCAGCAGGCCGAAGGCGCGGCCCGCCGTCCTCATACGGCGACCATTCGGGTCGGAGGTCCTCGGTGGCATATCGGCATGCGGTTTCCGAAGCGTCCGCACCGCTGCATCGCAATCCGTTTCAGAGACATACCTTATTATTACGCAGCCGGGATCTATTATCGGAAAGTCGGTAAGGAGTACGAAGTGGTCCTGCCCCAGATCGGGATGCAGGTTCCCGAACTGCCCGAGTACGGCGTGAAAACCATCGAGACTGACGACGGCATCCGTTTCGTTTACGACGGAGTGATTTACAAGGCCGTGCCGACGAAGAAAGGCATGAAATACGAAGTCGTGGGATTCATGAAATAAGAACCGATAAAATCTAAAAACAACGTATTATGAAAAAAATCGTATTTGCAATGCTGGCCGTATTGGCCGCATGCCGGATCGCCGCGGCACAGCCCGCGCAGCAGGAAAAACGCATGACGCCGCAACAGCGCACCGAGCAGCGCATCGCTCGCATGGACGCCAAATTGAAACTGACCGACGAACAGAAGGAGCAGATCCGGTTGTTTTGCGCCGAGTTCAATGCCCGAAAGTTCACGCCCGAAGAGCGCAAGAAGGCATTGGCCGAGTTGAACGAAAAGATCGCCTCGGTCCTGACGGCCGAGCAGGAGACGATTTATCGCCAGATGCAGAAAGAGGCCGCCGCACGCCGGAAAGCCGAAAAAGCGAAGGGACAATCAGAAGTCAAAAAAGACCGGACATGAGCAAACACCTATTTTTCGCAACGATGATCCTGTGTCTTTCATGCGAAACGAACGGCGGCGAACGGCAGCAGCTTCAGTCGTTCATGTTGCAGGAACCGGAACTTCTGGCAAGCGGATTCCGGTTTACGGAAGGGCCTGCATGGTGCGCGGACGGCTATTTGCTGTTCAGCGATCTCAACGACAATAAGATTTATAAGTGGACCGAGCGTGACGGCGTTACGACTTTTTTAAGTCCCAGTGAAAATTCGAACGGCATCTTCTATGACGGCACGCTGTTTTGGGTATGCCGTCACATGGCCAGAGACATTGCTGTATTGAACAAAGAGGGCGAGATCGCATCGGTTGTCGGCTCGTATGACGGGCTTAAACTGAACAGCCCGAACGATATTGCCGTAAGCAAACAAGGGACCGTATACTTCACCGATCCGGATTACGGTGTCGAACCGGAGGATCGGGAACTGGATTTCGAAGGGGTGTATTATGTCGTTAAGGGTAGCGATGAAGCCATCCTTGCCGATGATTCCATGTCGAAGCCCAACGGCGTGGCGCTTTCGCCCGACCACTCGAAACTCTATGTTTGCGAGAGCAGTTCCAATACGATCCATGTTTTCGACCTGACCTCGGCGGGAGCGCCTGTGAACAAGCGGACGCTCTGCAAGATTTCCGGAGACGGAGAAGTCGACGGCATCGCCTGCCATAAGAGCGGCTGTCTTTTCATCGCTTTCTCTGCGGGAGGTGTAGTCGTACTTTCCCCGGAAGGAGCGCAAAAAGAACGCATTACATTCTCGGCAAAGGACCGGATTCGCAATCTGTGTTTCGGGGAAGACGATGGAAACGCCCTTTTCGTAGCGGCAAGCCAGTCATTGTACAGGGTACGTTTGACCTATTAAGGCATGATTCAAAAACAAAGATAAAATATACGGAAATATGAAAACCAGCACCTTATTCTGCTTTGCGGCACTGCTTGCCCTCGTATCGTGCTCGAAGGACAATACTTTCGAACAGGAGCAAGATCCTGCCGGGAATAGCCTTACCGCAGCCATCGCCGACGGACTTCACGGAAGTTGGAGTAAAGGCGACGGGATAACATTGTTTCACGACGGACAAGCGGCCAGCGTTTCCACGCTGGCATCCGGCGGCACATCGGGGCTTTCCGGCTCCGTCGAAGGCACGTTCACCGACAGCAATCCCTTGTATGGCGTGTATCCCGCAAAGAACGCAGTATCTTCCGACCGTGAAAGCGTGACCGTAACCGTTCCCGCCGCACAAACGGCGGAAGGCGACGGCTACGATGCGAAGGCCGCCGTATCGGTGGCCCGCACGGTTTCCGAATCCCTGACTTTTCAGGCCATCGGCGGCGGCATAAAACTGAACTTTCAGATGTCGGGAGTAACGAAGATCGAGTTGGAAAGCGTCGACGGTTACACCCTGTCAGGTACGGCCACGATAAAGTGGAACGAACAGGGAAAGCCCATAGTCGCTGAAACGAAAAACGCAGCCTCCATACTGGTTTTCAACGCTGCCGATAATGCTGCCGGCTTCACTCCGGGCAAGGACTATTACATCTCCACCCTGCCCTGCGACCTCTATGGCGGTTACCGGCTTTCCATCTACAAGGACGGACTTGTCGCTCACTATTTCGGCGTGCATCAGACGGTGGAACGGGCCGATTATATAACCCCAGCCGATTTGGCGGAGAGCGAACTGGAGTTCGACGACCCGGATGCACCGCTCGTGGAAGAGGAACGTCCGGAGCTGGATGCCACTACAAGCACCCTTTTGCGTCAGTATCAGAAAGATCCGACGGAAGAGAACAAACAGGCGTTGTTGGCCCAAATGGGACTCCGCTACGACAAAGTCGTGGCTCGCAAGAAAGCCAAGCTCCGCGAACTGGAGCGGGAGGCGAAAACGCCCGACCTCGTGGAAGAGATGCAAGCCATCGTGGACGAGATGGTCGAGAATCGGGATATTCGGCTCGAACAGCAGTTCCTGCGGCTTATCGACCCTCGGAACGACGACGACCCGAACGACGCATGGATGGTGCTGCGCGGCGCTTCGGCTCGGAACGCCTACATCGGCTATGCACCTGTGACAAACGCCGAATATGCCGCATTCAAAGCGGATTTCGTTTATGATGCGGACAAAGAAAATTATCCGGTGGTGAACATCACGATCGCCGAAGCCACGGCTTACTGCGACTGGCTCACGGCCCAGGACAACGTGCACACCTATCGGCTTCCCACCGACGAAGAGTGGGTGCTGGGCGCAGGACACATGCCGAAGGATGTCGTCATGAACGCCGGACGTGTGGAATCCGGATTGACGGCGGTGGATGCTTACAGCCAGACGACCGGAGCCTGCGGAGGAATCGACTTCTGGGGCAACTGCTGGGAGTGGACCTTCTCGACGGACGCAAGCGGCTCGTATATTATCAAAGGAGGCAGTTGGGATTCCAGCCGGGATGACTGCCGCAGCGAAAAATCGGATGTCGTACGGAACGGTTCGCAGGGCTACGCCAATGTCGGTTTCCGGGTGGTAAGAACGGATTCTATATAATTCTTAAAACAATATTCAACCATGAAAAAGTTGTTTTTAGCAATGGCGCTCGCCATTGTGACGGGCACCGTAGTGTCCGCACAGGGAAATAGCAAAGAAAATACGATCGTGGTTCCGGCTGTCCAGACAGACAAAGACGGCGGATATGACGGCAGTTCCGCAACAAATTGCGGAATAAAGTTCAACACCCGTCTTTCGGGCGTAACGAAGGTGGGGCTGGAGAGCGTCGACGGCAATCCGCTGGCAGGTACGGCGCGTATGGACGAGGACGCCGATACGGTGGAAACGATAGAACACGCAAGTTCCGTTGTCACGTTCAGAGCCGCCGACGAGTCGGGCTTCACGCCCGGCAAGGATTACTACATCTCCACCCTGCCTTGCGACCTCTACGGAGGCTACCGGCTTTCCATCTACCGCAACGGCCTTGTGGCCCATTATTTCGGCGTGCATCAGACCGTGGAGCCGGGAACGTTTATAAGTCCCGACGACTTGGTGGAGAGCGAATTGGAGTTTGACAAACCCGGTGCTCCGCTTGTCGAAGAGGGACGGCCCAAGATGGATTCCAAAACACACAACCTCTTCATTCAGTACCGGAGGAATCCGACAGAGGCTAACCGACAGGCGTTATTGGATCGGATGGGTATCCGCTACGACAAGGTGGTGGCGAGAAAGAAGAACAAGCTTCGTGAACTGGAGCGCGAGGCGAAAACATACAGCATCGTGGAACACATGCAGGGTATCGTGAACGAGATGGTACAGAACCGTGACATCAGAATACAACAGCAATTCCTGCGGTTCATCGACCCGCGGCGGGACGAGGACCCGAACGACGGCTGGATGGTGCTGCGCGGTGCATCGGCTCCGAATGCCTACATCGGCTATACGCCTGTCACCAATGCCGAATACGCCATGTTCAAGTCCGGATTTACCTACGATAAAGGGAAGGAGAACTATCCGGTCGTGAATATCTCGATCGACGAGGCCGAAGCCTATTGCGACTGGCTTACGGAGCAGGACCGAAAGCATGTCTACCGCCTGCCGAGCGAAGAGGAGTGGATTCTCGGAGCCGGACACATGCCCAAGGATGTCGCCATGAACGCCAACCGCGTGAAATCCGGATTGACGGCGGTGGACGCATACAGTCAATCGACAGGTGCCTGTGGAGGTATTGACTTTTGGGGCAACTGCTGGGAGTGGACCTCTTCTACCGATGCGAACGGACGGTATATCGTCAAAGGAGGCGCTTGGGATTCCAAACGCGACGATTGCCGCTCGGAGAAATCGGATGATGTGAGAATCGGGACACAGGGCTACGCCAATATCGGTTTCCGGGTGGTCAGGACCGATTTCTGACACCCCTTTCATCCCAAAAAGTGCAGTTCATTTTTAGCATGAACTGCACTTTCAAATTTATAACTATTGAGTAAACTGATTTGTTAAAATAGACACATAGCGGATTTGCAAATTTGGGCAAAGCGTATAGAATTAACTGAAACATAGTTTGTTACGCTTTGTTTTTCTATTGGGCAGAGCCAACGAAATGCCACCTCGAAGCCAAACGGTGCAGAAGTTCAGTTACCACCTCATTACCCCCGTAACGGATGCGGACTCTTGCTAAAAAGGCTCTTTTACTGCGTTTTGCGGCGATTTGCATAGCTGTCGGTAACTCACTATAAACTAATTTTGTAACCAAAAAAGAAGTGAGTTATGCGAAGTATATTCAAGGTCTTATTTTACGTGAAGAACGGCAGCGAGAAGCCTAACGGCAACCTGCCTCTGATGTGCCGCCTTACGGTGGACGGAGAGATTAAACAGTTCAGTTGCAAGATGGACATTCCCCTGCGGTTGTGGGACGTGAAAAACAACCGTGCTTCGGGCAAGAGCGTCGAAGCACAGAGAATCAATCTTGCGGTGGATAAAATCCGAGTGGAGGTAAACCGCCGCTATCAAGAACTGATGCAGACGGACGGTTATGTGACCGCTGCCAAGTTGAAAGACGCCTATCTCGGTATCAGCGTCAAGCAGAAAACTTTGCTGAAGCTGTTCGAGCAGCACAACGCCGAGTTCGCCAAGAAAGTCGGGCGCAGAGGACATTCCGATGCTATCAGACGGTCTGCAACCACATTCGGGAATTTGTGTCCCGTACCTACAAGCGTGAGAACATTCCATTAAAGGAACTCAACCTCACATTCATCAACGACTTCGAGTATTTCCTGCGCACGGAGAAGAAATGCCGCACCAATACCGTGTGGGGTTACATGATTGTGCTGAAACACATCGTTTCCATAGCGAGGAACGACGGGCGTCTGCCGTTCAACCCCTTTGCAGGGTACATCAACTCTCCCGAAAGCCCATTGCCGAGTGGTTCAAGGAGCAATTCGATAAGCTAAAGCAGAACATACATCGCCCCATGCAGCCGCAAGGGGAACGCAGAGGAATGAAGCTATAGCCATTTATTTCACTGAAAAACAATAAAAAGTACCGTTCATCATTCCACATGAACGGCATTTTAGTAATTTTGTCCCTCATAATTGTTTTATATATAAGATTTTACAAGATGAATATCAATGATATAATAAACAGCATCTACCGGTTGCCGCAAACCTCCCTCGATACATTGATCGCCTCGATATCGGAAGTGGAATATCCCAAAAGGTTTCATTTGCATCGGGAAAATAAAAAGGAGACGAAGTCTTATTTCATAAAGAAAGGAATCGTTCGGGCATATGCACATAAAGACAACAAGGAAATTACATTCTGGTTCGGTCAGGAAGGAGATCTGATATTTCCTTTGCAGACTCTTTTTGCAGGTCTGGGAGAGTACGCTACGGTAGAACTTCTGGAAGATTGTGTTTTGTATGAAATCGATTTGGAACGGTTGCAGGATTTATACCGGAACAATATCCATATAGCCAACTGGGGACGCCGGTATGCTGAATGTGCCTGCATCAAATCGGAAAAATTGTTTATAGCACGGCAGTTCAAGACATCCTCGGAGAGGTATAGGGAACTTATAAATGAATATCCGGACATAATTCAGCGGGTACAATTAGGTATAATTGCCTCTTATCTGGGTATTTCCCAAGTCAATCTGAGCCGTATCAGAGCCCGGATAAAATGAATTTATCAAATGTAAAATCGTTTTTTAAAACATGTAAAGAAGAAACAGATCGCAAATACCGAAATTCGCACCCCAAAAAGAATTGAAGTTATGAATTGGTTTCTTTTAGTGGTATCCGGGTGCATCGAGCTGGTTTTTACCTTCTGCCTGAGCAAGGTGAGCAAGACCGCAGGACTGGAAAAAGGTTTGTGGTGCATAGGCACGGCAAGTGCCATTGCCTTGAGTCTGTTCCTTGTGACGAAGGTTCTGAAGACTTTGCCTATCGGCACGGCCTATGCCGTCTGGACGGGCATCGGTGCCGTCGGCACGGTGCTCATGGGCATCCTCTTTTTTAAGGAGCCCGTAAGTTTCGGAAGGCTTTTCTTTATCTTTACGCTGATCGTATCCATCATCGGGTTAAAGGTCGTATCCTCCTGAATGACAAAAATATGACGCAACAAAACTTTCCATTGTGCGAAGAGGCCGTTTCTATTCTTAAAAAGAAAGATAAGAAGTTGGCTTGGCTGATGGAGCGGGTAGGCCCGCTTTCACATACTGACCTGAAAGATGATTTCCTCTTCTTCATCGAGCAGGTTATAGGACAGATGCTTTCTATCCGGGTAGCCGATGTGATGACCGGACGATTGGCAGCCCTTTGCCGGGGAGAAATAACGGCCAGTACGATATGTTCACTGTCTATCGATGAATTGAAAAAGATAGGTATTTCCCTGAGAAAAGCAGAGTGTATCCGGCAAATAGCGTTCATGGTGGAAAACGGCAGTCTCAATTTCGGAAAACTCAAAGAACTTTCCGATGCGGAGATTATCAAGTCCCTGACGGCCATCAAAGGCATCGGGAACTGGACAGCCAAAATGTATCTCTATAAGATCGATCGTCCCGACGTGCTTCCATACGAGGATGCCACCTTTTTGGCCGCTTACAAGTGGCTTTACCGCACCCGGAACGTGAAGCCGGAAGCGGTCAGACAGCGTTGCCGGAAATGGTCGCCGTACTCTTCCATAGCCGCTATGTATCTGTATGCTGCCTTCGATAGAAAGTTGATCGCAACCGAACCGCCTAAATTGAAAGAGTTATAAAATGGAACGGTTATCTGTTCAGGTACATAAGCTGATAGACGAATTGGATGAAGCAGCCGACAGCCGGACGGCTTTTCGTTCCGGATCGAACAGAATAGGATGCGTTGGGTCTGATTTTTTCATAGGTCTTAAAGTGGCCGAGATAAGGAACGTGGCCGAACGGTACGGCGATATCTGTTTGGACGGAATAGAACAGTTGCTCTTGTCGGAAGTACATGAACACCGGATGTGTGCGCTTATCCTACTCAAAAAAAGGTTCGAACAGGGAAACGAATATGAACGGGCAGAGATTTTCGGGTTCTACATCGGCCACACGAACTGCATAAACGACTGGGATTTGATAGACAGTTCCTCTCCCTATATCGTAGGCGAATACCTGAAGGATAAACCGTGCGATGTATTGTACCGGTTAGCCCGAAGCGATTCGCCCTGGGACAACCGTATCGCTATGATGGCGACATACACGTTCATACACAACGGCAATGTCGAAGATACATTCCGCCTCGCTCTCTCCCTGATGAAAAGCCCTCACCCTCTGGTACAAAAATCCGTAGGGTGGATGTTGCACGAAGCGGGTAAATACGACCCTGTCCAGGTCGGTCTCTTTATCGATAAATATCGGCAAGAAATGTCCCGTCCCATGCTTCGTATTGCCGCCAGCGGCTTTCCGAAAGGGGAACGCAGAGAATGGATGCCGCATTGACATGAAAATAGCAAAGCAGCATTCAATTGAAATACTAAATCTTGAAAAACAATAAAAAGTACCGTTCATCATTCCACATGAACGGCACTTTTAGTGATTTTGTATAGCAAATTGAATCTACCAGAACTCGGATCCCGCCGTTTTAGAGCATTCCAACTCCAGCAATCCCCTTTTTGCATCAAGGCCGCCGCCGTATCCCGTGAGTTTATGATTGCTGCCGATTACCCGGTGGCAGGGTACGAAGATGGAGATAGGATTGGTGGCGTTTGCCGACGCTACGGCACGCACAGCTTTCGGATTGTGGATACGGCGGGCAAGTTCGCCATAAGACAGGGTCGTTCCATAGGGTATTTTCATCAGCTCTTCCCATACGGTACATTGAAATTCCGAGCCGGTAAAGACAACGGGGATGTCGAACGTCTTACGGTGTCCGGCAAAATATTCTTCGAGTTCCCCGATCGCCCGTTCGATAACGTCGGAAGTTCCCTCTTCGTACTTCGCATTCAGATATCGCCGTATGCGGCGGTCTATCGTACTGCGGCGTTTCTCCACCGCCCAATCGCAAATACACAGCTTGTCACCGTAAGAACCGACAAGCATCTCGCCCACGGGCGATTGATACCGTATAATTTTGATAGTTTCCATATTGTTCCTTTTATTGTTGTGAAATTCTTTCATACATATTTTGCATGGTCTGTATCCGGCTTGCAAAGCATTATTGCCGCATCTATTTTCTATCGTGGAAATATTCATTGGAGTCCGCCGGAGCCTCATTCCGATTGGAATCGTCATATTCTCTTATGACGGAAGCGACGGTGATCCGGTAATTCTCAAAAAGCCTTTCACGTCCTTCCGATTGGCTCATGCGGTGGTGAAGTTCATTGCGCCACTTTTTTACGGATTCTTCGTTCTCCCATACATTCAGCGACAACAATTTGCTCTCTTCATTCAGGCTGCCGAACCGTTCGGAACGAATAAAACCCTCCGCATTTGAAAGCAATGGCTTTAATTGGGCAGCGAGTTCGAGATAGCGCACTTTACCCTCTGCCGTTGGCGTAACTTCAAAAAGAACGACCACTTTTTCATGGCTGTTCTCGGGATTCCTCATCATTGGGTTTCTATAATTTCTGTTGTTCGTCCTATGGTTCTTCCACAATCTTGACTGCCGTCTTCCGGGCGTTCTTCAAATCGCCTGCAATGATGTATCTCAACAACTTCTCGTGAGAAAATTGTGAATTTACGAAGCAATCCGTACCATCGTAAATACGGTTGAACTCCGAAAGCAGATGCAGGGAAGCGGAACGGTAAATGTCTGCCAGTATCCGGTTGTGAGTGGCATCGGCAATGGCGATGTGGAAATTCAGGTCGGCTTCGATACATTCTTTCAACCGGTCGTCTTTCGCATTTGCCTTTCTTGCTTCAAGGGAGGACTGCATTCGCTCTATATCTTTGTCTGTTCTTCGTGCCACGGCTTTCTCCACGATCGCAATATCCAATATTTTCCTCACTTCATCGAGTTCAGTCCGGTCGGCGATACTCATATTTATACTGCCTCCGTTCGCATCGGACGCTTCGGCGACAAATGTTCCCGCCCCTTGCCGGACTTGGACAACGCCCATATTTACCAACAATTTTACCGCTTCACGGATGCTCGATCGTCCGACTTTGAACGTTTTCATCAACTCCGGTTCGGTCGGAAGTTTATCCCCGATTGTATAAACTCCTTCCGCAATCTGTTGTCTCAACTGCTCGGCTACCATATCGGCCAAAGACTTCTTCTGTATAATCATATATCCCTTTCCTGTTTTATTCATCATATCATCAGATGATTTACAAAAGTATGTTTTTTTGGTGAAATGACAAAACATCAGTGATAAAATATTAATAAATCAATGATTAACGCTATGCGTATGTCTAAATCGATTACAAAAGTTCAGCGCTCGATACTGCCTCGTACTTACAAATGCGATTTCTTTTATGTATAAGGTTGGAATGGGCAACCTGTTTTATTTCGTTTATAGTTTCTACAGATATTGCCCTGTTATGCTTTCCTTATTGGCGGCTACCGCCTCGGGAGTGCCCGTCGCGACGATACGTCCGCCGTCGGCTCCTCCGCCCGGGCCGAGGTCGACGATCCAGTCGGCGTTGCGTATCATGTCCAGATCGTGTTCGATGACGACCAGAGTCGCGCCAGCGGAAAGCAGATGATGGAAGACATCGAGCAGTGTCCTGACGTCGAGCGGGTGGAGTCCGATGGTGGGCTCGTCGAAAACGAAGAGCGAGTCGCTCTGCCGATGTCCCATCTCCGAGGCGAGTTTCAGCCGCTGCGCTTCGCCGCCAGAGAGGCTGGGCGTAGCCTCGCCGAGGGTAAGATATCCCAACCCGAGGTCGCACAGCGTCGCAAGCCGCGGCGCGACGCTCTTGAATCCGGCGCACAGCTCCGCCGCACGGGCCACGTCGGCCGCCATCGCCTGCGGCAGCGTGAACGGACGGCCGTTTGCGGTGAGGCAGGCGATTCGTTCGGCCGGTTTCGCATAGCGCGAGCCGCGGCATTCGGGACACGGAATATCGACGTCGGGCAGGAACTGCACGTCGAGGCTGACCGTGCCGGTGCCGTCGCACACGAGACAGCGCAGCCGTCCGGTGTTGTAGGAGAAGTCGCCGGCCTTGTAACCGGCGGCCCGGGCGTCGGGCGTGCGGGCGAAGATCTTGCGCAGCTCGTCGTGGATGTCGGCGTAGGTGGCCACCGTGGAGCGCACGTTGGCGCCGATGGGCGTCGAGTCGATGAGCTTGACGTGTTCGATGCCCGGCGCCGAGATGCTTTTCACATGGGGCGGCAGCGGCGTGCCTGCTATCGCCGCTTCGAGCGCCGGAACGAGGCTTTCGAGGATCAGCGTGGTTTTGCCCGATCCCGACACGCCCGTCACCACCGTAAGGCGGCCTTTGGGAATGGCGATTTCAAGCGGTTTTACGGTATGTATCTCGGAGGTCGAAAGGCGGATGGTTCCTTGTGCGAAGAGTTCGCCTTCCGGCACGACGGGCAGCACGCGGGATTCGACCTCACTTGCCAGAAACGGGCCGATGCGCGATGCCGGATTGCGTTCGATCTCCTCGACCGTCCCCTGCGCAATGACCCTTCCGCCGTCGGCTCCCGCCTCGGGACCCATCTCGACGATATGGTCGGCATGGCCCAGTATCTGCGTGTCGTGGTCGACCAGCACGACGGTGTTCCCGTCGGCGACCAAGTCGTCCATGACACCCGTGAAACCTGCGATGTTGGCCGGATGAAGTCCTATGGAGGGTTCGTCGAGCACATACATCACGCCCGTAGTACGGTTGCGCACGGCACGCGCCAGCTGCATACGCTGCCGCTCGCCGGTGGAGAGGGTCGAAGCCGCACGGTCGAGTGTCAGATAGCCCAGTCCGAGGTCCAGCAGACGACGCGACGCGGCGAGGAACGACTCGCAGATACTCTCGGCCATGGGGCGCATCTCTTCGGGCAGCGAAGCGGGTACACCCTGCACCCACCCGACGCATTCGGCGAGTGTCATCCGGCACGCCTCGTCCAGCCCGATGCCGCGAAGCCGCGGCGCCCGGGCCTCGTCCGAAAGGCGCGTGCCGCCGCAATCGGGACAGCCGTCCTGACGCAGGAACTTCTCCACGCGCTTCATGCCCTTCTCGTCGGTCACTTTGGCGAGCGCATTCTCGACCGTATAGACGGCGTTGTAGTAGGTGAAATCGAGCTCTCCTGCCTGATTGGAATTTTTGGCTTTGTAGAAGATATGCCTCTTTTCCGCAGGGCCGTCGAAGACGATGGCGCGCTCAGCGGGCGTCAGAGAGCTGAACGGCACGTCGGTACGCACGCCCATCGCCCGGCACACGTCGGTCATGAGCGACCACATCAGGCTGTTCCACGGAGCCACGGCCCCTTCGTCGATCGTCTTCGACTCGTCGGGCACGAGTGTCGTGCGGTCTACGGTCATGACCGTGCCCGTACCGCCGCACCGGCGGCACGCTCCGCCGCTGTTGAACGCCAGCTCCTCGGCTCCGGGAGCGTAGAACCGATGGCCGCAGTTCGCGCAGACGAGCTCTTTCTCGGCCGCGACGGCCAGCGTCGGCACATGGTAATGCCCGCAGGCAGGACAGCGGTGCGAAGCCAGCCGCGAGAACATCAATCGCAGGCTATTGAGCAGCTCCGTACCCGTGCCGAATGTGCTGCGGATGCCCGGCACGCCGGGCCGCTGGTGGAGTGCGATGGCGGCGGGGACATACGCTATTTCATCGACCTGCGCCTTGGGGGCCTGCGTCATGCGCCGGCGCGTGTAGGTGGACAGCGCCTCCAGATAGCGTCGCGACCCTTCGGCATAGAGCACCCCGAGCGCCAGCGACGACTTGCCCGACCCCGACACGCCGGCGATGCCGACGATGCCGTGGAGCGGAATATCTACATCCACGTTTTTGAGGTTGTGGACGTGCGCGCCGCGGATTCTTATTTCGTTCGGTGTTTTCTTCGTTTCCATAAAATCTCGTATTAAGTATACAAAGGTACTGAACGGCAAATAACATGCACTGTCACAAATCGGGCGGAACGAAGTACTTTTCGGGACTTATTCCGTCTGTTCCCGGAATTGCCGCGGCGTACAGCCGGCCTGCTTGCGGAAATAACGGATGAAATAGGAGGCGCTCTCGAAGCAGAGCCGGTCGGCGATCTCCGTTACGGTCGAATCCGTATAACGCAACAGGCGTTTGGTCTCTTGGATAATCCTATCGGCAATGTATGACTTCGGGGAGGTTCCCAACGACTGGCGTACTATCTTATTCAAATAGTTAGGCGTGATACAGAGTTTATCCGCATAGTATTCGATACCGTGCTGTGTGGCGAAGTCCGCATTTGCCAGTTTTACGAAGGATTCGATATACCTGTTGGCTGCCATCGGATTGGACGCTATACGGGTTTCTGCCTGTTCCGCCCGCTTTAACAGCATCAGGGTTTCGTAGAGCATCGCACGCAGGATGTGTTGGTCTTTCTCTTTTCCGCTCGTGGCTATCTCATGTCTCATCTGTTCATATAAGCCATGAATCCGTCGCTGTAAATCTTCCGGCAGGAACAGAACCGGAGATAATCGGTTCGGATGCAGATAGGGCAATTTGCAAAGAAAATGCGGGTCGTTGAAGAACGAAAGCAGAAACTCCTCCTCGAAAATCAGATTGTAGCCTTCCAGCTTACTGTCTTTATTGAATTTCCATATTTCTCCCGGAATCCCGCATACGGCATTTCCCGTACCGACTATGGCCGAACGTTCATTGACGGAGACCTCCTCCCGGCCTTTCATAACCAGCATGATACTGTAAAAGTTTTCACTCAATACGGGCGTCCGTTTGATGTTACGTTTCATGTCATCGATCGTTATGACATCCACAAGCAACTCCGAACCATATTTTCGTTTGACAAACTTGTATATAGGTATTGATTTCATTTTAATTCCACATTCTTGGTCAACAAATTTACTAAAAAAATCGCTATCTATCGGAAGCGAAATCAAATGCACGTAACAGCTGATTCCCTGCTAAACTGACTACATCAAGCAACCATTATAAAACAACAAAAACTTACAGAAACATCCCAAGAGCCATCGTTCTGTTCAGTCTTGCCACAAAATACACAGACTGATTTGCCAATAACCAGATTAATATATCAGGTAAATTACGAACCTTTCAGAAATATTAATATCCGGATCGTAAGTGATGCAGTTTATGACGGAGTATTCGAAGCTTTGAATATTACAGAGATGGACGGATGCGAAATGTGTTCATCTTACAGTCATCAGGCAAAAATTCCTTTTCGATGGACGTTCGTTCCGAGGCTGTCATGTTTAATGAAAATCCGTTTGTTCGGTATATATAAGACAATGACGGCAGCCCTTACTTAAAAGGTATCGGAACGCGGTTACGGCAAATGCAGGTCTTACATCATGAAGCGCTCCAAACGCTCTTCCCATCGCCGCCAGTCGAGCATTTCGGTTTCGAGCAGTGCGAAGAATGCCGTTGTGTGGTCAGGATGCAACAGGTGACACATCTCATGCGTAATGACATACTCAATGCAGGGACGGGGAGCTTTGATCAATTCGGCATTCAAGATGATCTTCCCCTTTGGAGTACAACTTCCCCATCGGTTTTCCATCTCCTGAACATAGAGCGAGGTCGGTGCAACTCCATATCGGCCAAACCGGGCAATGATGGGTTCCGCATATTCAGCGAACTTGAGTTTGGCGTGTTCGCGGTACCAGGATTTCATCAACTCCCGGGCCTTGTCCGGAGAAGTGCATACCACCTCGAAGCAGCGGCCCTTGTAGCGGACGCTGTTGATCTTGCCTGCGGATACCCGGAGCAAAAACTGTTTCTCCAGATAGTAATGGGACTCTCCGCTGACATACTGTTTTTCCGAACTCCGGACCCCGAAATCCTTGAAACAGGCCTGCTGCCGAAGAATCCACGGCGCCCGTTTGTGGAGTTTCTGCTCGATGATCTCCTCCGGCGTCCCCTCTCCGGAGCCAGCAGAACGACCTCGCCGGATGGATATACCTTGATTCCGAGTGTCCGCCGGGCGGAAAAGAGTACGCTGTATGGAATCGTCTCTTTCCCGTAGACGAATATCCGCTGCATCACCGGAACCATTTTTGAGCCACGTCGACCGCCCGGTCGATGATGGCATCCATGTCGTCGAAGGTCATTGCCAGATTGTACTTGCATTTGATCTCGTCAATCAAATAGTCCTCGATGTCGAGTTTCATCATGCCGACCAGCCGGTCCTTGAGCGGCCAGTCGACAATGAGCGTCTCCCTTTCGAGGATGTGTTGCCGGATGATTGCATCGATCCGGTTGGCCGTATCGAGTGCGATTTGCGTCAGATCAAGCGCTTGTTCCGGTTTTATGACCGACTTGTAGACCTCCAGACTCAACCCGAAGTAGGCCCGCGCCGCATTGTTCGCCTTCAATACGTCGGAAATGATGGTATTTGTGCCGCGGATCGACGTTATACTGCCTGCTGGCGTTTTGCGATGCCATGCTGCGTCGCGAAAACAATGCCGATGCGATGATCTGCGGCTTCACGAAGTTCGTCGTCGACAGCATCGTCACCGTCCGTCCCGCGGAGCAGG
>ERZ824473.981-NODE-981-length-44675-cov-5.230323_pt1 | contig 44675 bp, 35 predicted proteins | sample MGYA00519874_ERZ824473 | MGnify/ENA primary metagenome ERZ824473 (study PRJEB31778, sample SAMEA3449151) | human gut metagenome | biome: human gut; feature: human-associated habitat; material: faeces | place: United Kingdom | collected 2010/2012 ... | reverse complement strand
AACTCAATTCTATCACTATATCTTTCCGCATTTCACTTTTTTGTAGTAACTTTGCAGAAAAATTTTACAACGAACATCCCAATAAACTAAACATGCTGGGACTTTCTCAAATGCTATCTTACTACCACATCGAAAACATTGGCATAAAGGTGGCCCCTGACGAAAAAAAGAAAGTTTTATCCGAATTGGATACGCCATATATAACATTCTGTGGAAATTACTTTGCCGTAATAATCAAAAAAACAAATCAAGGAGTTTCTTATTTATGGAACGGGAAAAGAATAGAAACCGACATTGAACAGTTTTCGAACATCTGGTCCGGAGAAATTCTTATTCCTGAAGCCGATACGAATTCTTCGGAGCCCAATTATTCACAAAATAGAAAAAGATCCGCTACTGCAATAGGAATCAATATTTTACTGGCAATATCCTTATCTTTATTGGGATGGATATTAATACCCGATAATACCGCACATCTGTTGACGAATATTTGGTATATAATCATGTTAATCTCTACACTGTCAGGCATCTTTATCTGTTCGCTATTAATAATGAAACAGATGCAAATACATAATACATACGCAGATAAAATATGTACTCTATTAAAAAATGGAGATTGTAATAATATCCTGGAACTCGATGCGGCAAAATGGATGGGAACGATCAGCTGGAGTGAAACAGGAATTGGATACTTTATTGGAAACCTATTAATCCTTGTATATCTGCCATCGTTAATTCCCTTTATGATCGTCATTAATATATTGTCATTGCCTTATACGCTATGGAGTGTTTGGTATCAAAAAACGCAAGCGAAACAATGGTGTGTATTATGCTTAATGGTGCAGGCGATACTATGGATCGCTTTTTTAGCCGGCAGTCTATCGGGCCTGTTGAGTTGGACTGATTTCAATATGGTCAATCTTCTATTCACATTTTGTATTTACAGTTCTTCCATACTCATTGCCCATACTATTGCCAACAACGTTACGAATAAAAAATTATCCGAGCAAACAAAGCAAGAGCTCAATAGTTTAAAAGCATCAGAGGGAGTGTTGCAAGCTTTACTAACGGCCCAACCCCACTATCCTGTTTCAAAAGAGACAAGTAAAATACAATTTGGAAACAAGGAGGCCGATATATTGATTACGATATTTTCCAATCCTCATTGCAATCCGTGTGCTCAGCTACATAAAAAACTTGACAATATATTAAGAAACAAAGAATCCAACTTGTGTATCCAATTTATTTTCACCTCATTCAACACTGATTTAGAATCCAGCAGCAGGGCTTTGATTGATTGTTATTTTAAATATCCTTTAGCAAAAGCACAGGATATTTACAGAGAATGGTTCAATACAGGCCGATTCAATAAAGATGTTTTCTTCCACAAATACAATTTGGCAAATCCCGATGGTGATGATGCCATTGCAGAGTTTAACAAACACACAAAATGGAGGAAGGAGACACAACTGCATGCGACCCCTACTATTTTGGTCAATGGCTACAACCTTCCCGTTAATTATGATATAACGGACATACGATATATTACTAATATCAATATATAAAATTCTCTTGATAATCTGCGGAACGAGAGAAGACGGGCTAGCCAAAACATTTTCCGCAGTTAACCTAAAATTTATTAAATCATGAAAAAACTTGCGAAGTTAAAATTACGGAACGTATCCGTTCTCGATGCCCCCCAAATGCAGGCATTGAAAGGTGGGCGTAAAAGTTGTACATTACGGTGCAACCAAGATTACCAGGGCGGAGGTATTCCTGTGCCCGATTGTGCTAGGGCAACCGCAGAAAAATATTGTGGCGAAAATCTGAATAATACCGTTTGTGTTTGCAGCTAAACATTCGTCCTGATCGTAAGGAATAGAAGGTTCAACTTCTATTCCTTACTCCCTTTCCCCTGACTTTATCCCATACTTTAATATGATCCCGACAATGAAAAAAACGCTGATTTTATTCATAGGCACAAGTATTGTTTTTCATGCTTGTAAGAATAATACGACCGAAACGCAGCAGAATACGCCCTACACCATCGACATGGCGCAACTTTTTGAAGATGCGAAACAAACGCCTGAATTTAAATGGAATTCGCTCGCAGAGCGGGTAGATCTAATTCCGTTGCCCCAAACGGACCGGATTCTGACATGGTTGACCGTACAGGGATTGAACGATGAAGGAAAGGCGCTGTTGGTCAGCATTGCGGATGGAACGATTGCTGTCGTGGATATAAAAACCGGAGAGCTCGTTTCTTCATTCAATCGGGTTGGCCGGGCAGGAAACGAATATCTAATGCCCTTTTCCCAGATATTGAACGCACGTATATATGAAAATGAAATCTACGTCCATGACGAGGCTCTAAAGCGGCTGCAGGTTTATGATTTATCAGGGAAATACCTACGATCGGTCAATATAAAAACGGATGACCGTATCAGTACGTTCGACATAATCGACAAACATACATTCATGCTGACGCAGGTTCCGTTACCGTCATCGGACGAGAACATTATACCGAGTAATTTCATCTTAATGGTCGATGATAACGGTGATACGATCCGTTCATATTTTCCCCTTAAATTCGAACATGCCCCTATCATGATGCAGTCCTGTGATTGTCCGTTCATCTACGACGAAGGAGTGCTGGTGCCAGGAGGACATATCGGCAACGATACGATGTATATGATAACCGCAAAGGAGATACATCCGTTTTTAATTACGGATTTCGGTAAAAGAGGAGAAATTCGTAAACGAGAGTTCGAGGGTGTTGATGACGTTACTTTTGATGACGTATATTGGCCTTTTTATTTTGGCTATTATAAGGACATGCTGTTTTCCCGTTTAATATATCTGGAGAAACGATACACAAGTATCTGGGAAAAAGATCAATTACTCGCATTCAAAGAAGGAGGTTTCGCATGTGATTTACCCGGCGGGGGAAGCGTCGAATTGTACGAAGGAACTATTCTGGGAAATAAACTGATCGCACCGGTCGAAGCCCATAAACTCGTCGGTATCGTCGATGGCGTTACGGAAAACGATAATCCATTCCTCGTTATAGTTACACTCAAAGAATAGGGCTTAACAAAAAACGCTTCGGGTGGCATTGACTTTCATTGTATCGTAAATCCGTTTTCTGTTAACCGCTTTTCAACTCATTCTTCAGACTTGTACTTAAAATATTGTTTTTAAAGGCTACACATCTATTCTTTACATGCCCTAATTTTCAACTGCTATCACGACGCAAACAGTCGTTCAAGTCTTTATAGCCATCGTACAATATCGAATCGTCATGTACCCGCGTTCCGAATGTCGCGCGTAGTTCACCGACAAGCCTTCGGCCTGTCGTATCCCGGTCGAGGCAGCATACGATATGTTCGTATCCCCGCAATCTGTCTTTTGCCCGCGGAAGCAGCGATGCGGAGTTCAGGATCAGAAAGTCTTCATCCGACGAATGCCATGACACATCGCCTTGTTTGCACAGAGTCAGATACGAGAGGTAATCGGTAAATCCTTCGAACAGCCGGCAGCTCCGGTTCGACTTCTGCGGTCTGATCCATGTCGTGTCCTTCGGAGGAATGGCCCCTTTGAAATAGCGGTTGCGTATCTCGTAACCTCCGCTGTCATTGGCAAATCCTACGGCGAAATAGAACTTGCCGCATACGGTGTAGCGTACTTCTTTACAGAGGATCTGCGCTGTCTTCAGATCGATCTTGCGTGATTTCAGGTAATCGAGTAATACGGGATGAGCAAGCGACTTGACTTGAACGTTTTTAAACTCCGGCTCCGTCGGTGAGATGTTCCTCTCCCGTATGGGATCGAACGGAACCGAAGCCGGCGTATTCGCGCCGATCAGCCGCAAAAGACGGGAAACATCGTCCATCTCATATATTTCGGCCGCCAGCGAAATGATGTTCCCGCCCCGGCCTATTCCGAAGTCGTACCATGTATTGAGACGTGTATTGACCTTGAACGAAGCCCGCGTCTCTTTGCGAAGCGGGGAAAAATACCAGAGATCCGTACCCCGCCGTTTTACAGGCTGGAATCCGAGACCGGAAAGATAAACAGCCAGCGGAATCGATTTGGCGGTCCGTATGTTCATCTCGATACGGTTCGCAAAATGTCTTCGCACAGGATACGCCGGGACACGGCCTCACGCAGCAAGGCCGGCTCGATCCTTCCGGTGACGGCCATTTCTAAGAGTTTGCCGCGGATCTCTCCGCTCTTGTCCGAAGAGGTTTTGAAACGATGGTAGGCCCTGCTGCCGTAACCGCAGGGGATGGACGCGAAAGATCGCGTTTCCCTGTCGTTGGCCCGCGCGTAGGCGTCCATACGGCGGCGGAACAGGGCGTTGAATTGTTTGTCCGTCATAATAGTCGATTTTTGAAAATGCGGTGCCATTACTGACCGTAATGTATTTGTCACTCCGATATGAGAGCGCATGCCGGAAATTCCGGTCAGACAGTGATCCCGAAACGTTTCAGGTGTTCGCGGACGGTCCGGGCCGACGAATAGAGGTCGCGCTCTATGGTCATGCCGAAAGGCAGCCGCAGATTCCGCAGTTCGGACAGCAGGACGTAGCCCCATTCCCATTCGTGAATGCAGGCATAGCCGAACAACAGCCAATCCCCGTCTTTTTGTTCCTCGGCCTCGGTAATCAGCCATGTGCCTGCTCCGCAGGGGTTGAAATATTTGACGATTACCTCGACGTCGAATCCCCGCCCGTCCTGCGATCTCAGCGGATGAGACATAAAATCTTTCTCTACTTTTTTTGTTATCAGTTCCATAACGGTCATTGCTGTATTTATCCTCCCGCACAGAGTTTTTAATGGATTAAAAACGATTGATGTAAATCAAAGAATCGTATCCGTTTCAGGCATCGGTCCTGTCCGCGTCTTCGCGAAAACGGACGATCGTCAGCGTACGCGTTCCGAAAAACGTATCGGAACGGAATGCGATCCGCTGGCGCAGCCAGAAAGGGGTCGAGGTGCCGAAGCCCCAACCGAAATAGCCCGACAGCTCGTGATCCGGCGAATTCATATCGGCCCATGCCAGCCGGCGGAACAGCTCTCCGCTGTCCCGGGACTGAAGCATGCTGTTCAGAATTTGCGCATAGGCCCGCAGGGAGCCGGGACCGGTATCGTAAACCGGTCCTTCCATTCGTATAACCATATTGTCGTCGTATTGAATCCCTCTTTCGGGAAGAAAGGGGGAGATGTTCTGATTGTCGAGACAATCGATCTGACAACCAGAAAGAAATGCAAAAAATTATGTTTTAGAACATGTTCGGATACATGATTCGGAGATTCGGATTCAGGATCTTTGTAACGCAATCGATCATCCTACGAATCATGGAAGAGGAATTTTCTAAACAGAGCGAGTTATTGTCTGCGCTGGCCGGAATCAGGGAAAAGCTGGAAGCCGTTCACCTCGATGTGCTGGCCGTAAAGAAACAGCACAATATGATCGAGGGCGATCCTATCCTCGACTTTTACGATACCTGCCGGATGCTTCATCTGAGCGAGCGTCAGGTGCGACGGCTGCGCGAGGAGAAAAAGTTGATCGGCTTCACTTTCGGCGTCAAGCGCATGTACCGTTATTCGGAAATCAAACGGTATATCGACAAAATAGAGAATCAGGCGCGTCAAGCCGATTTATCCCGGAAACAGACCGATCGTTCATTAAAAAACTCAGAACATGAAAACCGTTGAAACCCTCACGATTCCCCGAACCGTTTTGACGAAGCTCGTCAAACGGAACCGGCAGCTTATCTACATGAACTACTTTCTCGTACACTTGTGCGCGATGCGTAACATCGACCTCGTGTTCATGGCCGACGAAGTATGCCGGATGCTGAAGATTACCCCAGAGCAACTGGAGGCGGCGCGTAAGAAACGGCTGATCCGCTGCGGCGTTTTCGATCGCAGGTTTGTCTACCATGCGGCCGACGTCGTTCTTCTGGCAGAGTTGCTCGGACGGAAAACGTTCCCTTCGAAAGACCGGTGACGCCGTATACCGTATGATCCCATACGGCCGGCAGCATGAAAACATACAGGGAGCGCGTATGCGCTCCCTGTATGCATGAAAGGTTCGCTCCATATCAGGCCGCCCGAATTTCGGATACGGCGTTATCTCCCGCTCTTTGATCGAGTTCCTCCGACGCTGGGTATTCCTCGATACCGGAAACGGTTTCCTCCGGGCTGTCGGCCGGTTTCGGCAGGTAGGGTTCCTTTACGGGAATCGCCGGTTCCGGACGGATATCGTCGCCGGGTATATCTTCTCCTTCCGGCTCCTCCGTCTGCGGAATCTCGCAGGGCGACTCCTGCGGCAGTTCGTTCGGATCGAACGGAACGGCTTCCGGTGCGATGTGTGACTGAAGCGCCCCGAACGCGAGCGTATGCCGGATTTCGAGCTCCGTCTCGTTTACGGGAAGTTCCGTATCCGTGCATCCCAGTGTTTTCAGCCGTTGGAATATGCCCGAAAGCCGACGGTCGTAAACGTCCTTATGCCGTGAACGGATCTCCCGGTAGGCGTCCGGCTGATGAATCTCTACGAAGTCGCCGGACAGCCGGCCGATCAGTTCGGGTACGGAACAGTTTTCCATCAGCTTGCCGCGCATGAACTCCCGCAGAAGCAATACCTGCTGTTCCGGGGTAAGCTCCCTGCATATCCGTACCTGCCGCTCTTCCGACATCGGCCAGTCATGTTCATTCAGTCCGAACTGCGGGCACAGCCTTCGATCGAGTGTTCGGAGCAGCAAAAACCAGAAAATCCGCTGTTCCTCCTCCGTCAAAGCTCCTTCCCTGTAGTCTGTCTTACGCAGAGCTATTTTCAGGTCGGCCGCCATATGGTCGAGAAACAGCCGGTAATTATTGGCGTGTCGCTCTTTCAGGGTATTTATCTTCTCCTCGCGCTCGATCTCCTCCTGCGTCATGGTCCGGTCGATCGTTTCCGTATCGGATTGGGGAGAAAGTATTTCGCCCGTTTCCGGATCGACGCTTTCGCCGGCGAACGATACGATATCGGGAACCGTCGTGAACGTGTTTCCAGAAAATTCCGCCGAATCGTCCGGACGGGTCTGCCGAGCCGAATTACTTTCATTCTGCTCTTCCGTTACCGGAATCGGCTCGTCGTAGTAAAATTCGATGCCGCGGTCTCCGATCACGGCGTAACGTATCAGTTCCCCCGCTTCGACCCGTCTTTGTATGTCGGCGCACTCCTGTTCGTACTCCTCCGATGCGCTGCGGAAAGTATTTATGCTTTCCGTATAATCCGCCTCATCGGTGAAATCCTCCCTGCGCGGTTCCTCCGGCTTTTCGGGATGCGCCTCGTAGTAGCCGGCATAGCCCAGCGCACGGACCGGGTAGGATTCTTCCCGGATTGCTTGCAGGACTTCTCCCTGCGAACAATCCTCGAAATAACCGATCCGTATGCCGGGACATTCCGAAAGCAGTCTCTTCGCTTCGGCGATCAGGTACTCCGTATTCTTGCGTTTCATGCACGCCCGGTTCTGACAGACGTTGCAGTCGCCGCAATCCGCGAAAAGCACCTGGTTGGCCCTGTTGCTCGCACAGGATGCACATTCGGTTTTGTCGAAACGGTAAGAATCCAGTTGCGAAAGATACATGCCGGCCAGACGGCTTCTGAGCTCTTTGGCCCGGAGATGCCGCCAGTGGCAGTCGAGGTTCGTTTGGAGGAACTTGTCATAGACTTCCCGCTGAATATCTTTCTCGTATCGGCACAGCTCCAACGCCTGCGAAATATTGATCTCCTCGCTGTTCAGCAATTCTATTACCTCGGGGATCAGATCCAGTAGGCGGATACGGCTCAGGACGAAATCGCGCGTTCGTCCGAAATGCAGGGCCAGCGTTCCGACGTCGTAACGGCGCGTATCGATCAGGCGTTTGAACGCCTGTCCTTGTTCGAACGGCGTGATGTCTTCCCGTTGCAGATTTTCGGCAATGGCGAAGTCTTCCGCTTCGGCGTCGCTCATCGGGCAGATCTTAGCCCGTATGGTCTCCCATCCCGCCAGCCGGGCCGCGCGAAAACGCCTTTCGCCGCATACGAGCGAGTAGCCTTCCTGCCCGTCGCTGCGGGGACGGAGCGTAACGGCATGGATCAGCCCGACCCGGGTCATGTTGTCGGCCAGTTCCCGAAGACTCTGTTCGGAAAAGTTCCGGCGGGGATTGAAATCGTTCGGAACGATCGAATCCAGCGCGATCTGCTGCTCGGGCAGATCGGCGGAGGCTTGAGAGAGCGGAGAGCCCGTATGCTTTTTCGTACGGACCTTGCCGGTTGTCCGGGCTTTCTTGTTCTGTACGGCATTTCTCCGTACAGAAACGGTTGCATTGGCTTTCATAAGCACTGTTTTTGAAAGGTTAATAAAAAATGAAAGCAGGCCATTATACCTGCTTTTTAAATTCGATGAAACATACAATATAACAGACTGATACCCGCTTAGATCGGATGTCTAAATCAAAAAAGGCGGGAACGACAAAATAAAAGAGGCGATAGTACTATCGCCTCTTTTATCTATTTTTTATCCAAGTGAAGATCTTTAAGTTTTTCTAAACCAATATTTATAATTTCCGGTCGTCCCTGTCGTGCCCACATATCCAATTCCGTCAAATCGAAACGTAAAGCCCCGTTCACTTTATGAAAGGGGATTTTCTTTTTGGCCACTAAATTATAGATAGTACCTGATGCTAAACCAACAGCTTGGCCTGCCTCTCTGATTTTCACTAAACCTTTAGGAGGAATGTTTTGTGGAGAAAGCGCAATTACCGAGGCTCCCCTCTCCTTCTCTTCGAGAACTTCTCGTACCCATTTTTTTATATGAAGTTCAAGAAATTTCAATATTTCTTCCATGTCAAATTTATTTTAATGTTTCGAGCAACAACTCGGCTGCCTCTATTTTTTGATTTTGCATGAAACTACCGAAATATCTTTCAGTAGTCGCTAAAGAAGAATGTCCTAATCCTTTGGATATATAAGATACAGGAACTCCTTCACGCATCAGCAAGGTTGCCCACGAATGGCGCGCAACATAGGTTGTTAGTTTTATATTTAAATTCAGCTTCTTGCCAATATTCACCATGTGTCTATTAATGACATGAATAAAAAGATTACCTAAATCATAATTTTGTTCTGTATCAGCATCTTTCTTATAAATATCGAATACATATTCTGTAGGTGACTTATCTGAATTTCCCCAACGATTTATAATTGCAGCGATAGGTTTTGTGATATAAATTTCTATTTGTTCGGCTTCCTTTTTCGTTCGCATGGTCTTTTGACGGTTTACATAAAGAAAATCCCCTTGTATATCACAATATTTCAGTTTAAATATATCTTTCATATTCAATCCATTACAATAAAAACTAAAAAGCCAGAAATCTTTTGCTTTTGCTTCGTTTTCCGATGTCGGTTCATAATCAATAATTGCTCGTAAACTTTTAATATCAAGTGCTTTTTTTATATTGCGGGATGTCGGTATTTCATATTTCTTTTTTCGTTCCAAACCAAACGGGTACATATCCGCTGGTATGATCTTATTTACAATAGCCTCATTAACAATGGCTCTTAAGGTCCTCAAATGAATTCCGATTGTTGTAAGCGACTTATTAGAATGTAGCATATATCTTTCATAACCCCTTAAAAATTCAACTGTTATATCATTAAAACAAAGCTTAGCTTTATATTTCATCAAAGAATGCATAGTGGTTGTATAAGAACGTGCTGTTCCGATACGCTACTCTTCATGCAACATAGAAATACGAGTGCGAAATGCGTCATATACATTCTGGCGATCTTTGACCGCTTTGGCTTTATTGCCTAAGTACAATAGCTCAAATCGCTCGAATGAAAAATCCTTTTGCAATGTGCTGATAATATCGTTCGCTTTACATAAGATTTCACTGATTATGTTTTTAGATTCTCGTAAATTATTATCTTTTAAATGAGAAGCATTTATCTTTTTCCATTCGGCTTCAGTACACTGAACAGGAGTCGTATAACGCTTCTTTTTGCCTGAATAATAAATTTCAAGCTTTGTCGCAAATTTGCCACTCTTTTTTAAACGTACCCTCGTATCAAGGCGCACGACAGCAGTAGCAATATTATTATTGAAGCTTCCCATAATAATGCTCTTTAGCTGTTAAACAAAAAAATGTGATAAAAGAAAAGTGGGTAGAAAAGAAAATAGTGAGGAGTATACTTATGTTATTTAAACGAATAATATTTCTTTTTATTATACATGTATTACAGGCAATTACCCCATTCAAACGATCTTCAAAAAAAGCACCAAAAAAAGCACCAAATGCCTACAAAATTCGAGATAATTTTATGATAATTTGAATGAGGTGCCTCTTTCTTTTTAATATATAAACAACTGATATAGTTGATATTAACTATAAAAGTCAATATTATGTAAAAATGAGTTTGCCAGACTGAAAATCCTTGTGTCCCTCGTTCGATTCGTGGTGGCACCACTTGAAAATCAGACAGTTGCAATGAAAATTTGTGACTGTCTTTTTTTGTGTACCAAAAAAAATGTACCAAATTCCTAATCTCTAACGAATCAATCAAACTTAACATACAAATATACTAATTATTTGTTTTTCAAACAAATATATTTTTCAAGTCGGTCTTTCGACCTGTGCAGAATGATGTTATTGGAATACACCCAAAATACGGTACGGTTGGGCGTATCGAAGTCCAAACGTATCGGATAATTATCCAATGCGGTTCGGTACTTTTCAAAAATGATTTGCGGATTATCACTGCGTAATACACGATCGGTTCATACATCGTCAGGTTCGCCTCATATTCGATACTTCGTAGAATTCGGCTGTTAATTTTCAATAAACCGCTTAAATTCGACTGAGTTATATTTCAATCCTTTACATAAAAAGATGCGATAATTATATTCGCTTTCTTTACTTGCATACTTGTTTTCGACAATACCGATTTCTTCAACATATTTAAAATATTCGCCCCAGTGTTGTTCGAGCCAGTTTGACTCGCCGATTGCAATGATGACCGCTCCTTTGTCAAATTCAGGCATCCACTCAAATGAACTGTGAAGTGAAAAAGCCTGGGGCAACCCGTATTTTTTCCCGAGTAAGTTCATCGCTCCCGCCATTGAATAATGTCGCCCCAAAATAAAACATTTCTCTTGTTCTTCGGAAGACAATTCTATATACGTTTTGTTCACGACATTTAATATCCGGGTCCATATTTCGGTTGAATAATAATTATCAAAAGCAAGGGGTATTTTACCGTCTTTGTTTGGTTTTTTATGGTATAGTTCGATAAATCTCTGGAGCTTGATAATAGGGATTCCTTGAGGCAAGAGGTAAACGCCTGTTAATCCGAGTACGGTGAGGTATGCGTAGATTATCCATTTTCTTTTCTGCAATAATCGCTCGAAAAAGACCGTGCCTAACGGAATCGCTCCGATTACGACAGGGAAAAAATAATACCATTTTCCTTTTGCGCAAAACAAGAAAACAAACGAACAGCATAACGCAAAGGAAATTAATTTGTATCGTTTGAATTTGGAAATAAACGGAATCGCGAACAGTCCGGGAAGCCAGAATATCATTGTGAAGGGATTTGAAAAAAGAAAAAGCTTCTTTAATTCCCCGCCCATTGAAAGTCGGTTTAGCTGACTGTCGTATAATTGGGAAAAATGAGTGATCGCCGGAAACTGATTTTTTATTTGCCAGCAGAGGTTCGGTGTGATTAACACAAGGAATATTAGCAATCCGATCCATAAACTCTTTTTCAGAAAAATATCTCTCCGAAAGATTAACGACGAAGTAAGCATCCCTGCGAACAGAAAAACAATGCTGTATTTTGTCAAAAATCCCAATGCTCCGAATATGCAAAACCAAATTAGGTATCTGGCATTTTGACTTTGGCAATAACTCGCTGAACAGTAAATGCAAATAATCCAAAATAACTGATCGAATGCGGTGGGCAAAAAAAGAAACCGGGTTCCTGCTATTCCGGGAGATAACAGGATGCATAACAAGGTGGCCAATACGGCTAACCATTTGCCTCCCAGTTTGATTGTCGTCAAACCGCAGAACAGAACCGCCATTGCGGAAGCCGCAAGGTTGAATAGATGATTGATAAATACGGAATCGGTGTTAAACAGATTTTGTATCCAGGCAAACGCGGCGATCATCGGGGGAAAATCCGAATAGCCCCAGGCGGGGTGTCTTCCCGCTTCGATGTGTAGAAATTCGTCGCTGAAAAATCCGGAATTGGACAAAGCTGTCAATTGAAGAACGAGCCCGATCGCTATGAAAACGGCTATTACGGTATATTCAGGTGGATACTTTCTAAAAAACATAATCGTACTCCTCATTTTTATTTTTTGTCTTTTGCCGTGTCGAAATCATATTCCGCTTTGCGAGAAAACTTGCCTGCCGGTAAGGAGTATCCTGCGTTGATAATGAGAATCGGTTATGCCAAAACCGTTACCCTACTCTCCCCGCAGAAGGATCGAATCATTGCTGATCTGATATTTCTTTACGATCGTACCGATTATTATCTTTGGTGCGGAGTCCGAAAGGAAGACGGGGAGGCCCCTTTGACGGCTTTCCCGTTGTAAAAAACTTTCCAGGCGTCTTTGCCATATCCCCTGCCCAGATTTTCGAACGACGATGCGGAGGCGTTGGGTATGGGTTTTCCTCTGTAAAAAACCGTCCAACTGTCTTTCCCATAACCGCCGCCGAGGTTTTCGAATGAAGACGAGGAGGCATTTTCTATTTTTCTGCCCCGGTAAAATACTTGCCAGTCGTCTTTGGCATAGCCGTCGCCGAAACTTCGGAATGAAGAGGGGGAAGCGCCTTCGATTCCAAGGCCCTGATAAAATACTTTCCACGCATCTTTTCCGTATCCGCTCCCGAGGTCTTCGAACGATGACGGGGAAGCTCCCTCTACTTCATACCCGCGATAAAAAACCGTCCAACTGTCTTTCGTATAGGTTCCGTTACCTCGACCCCGTTCCTGAAACGGGGCGTTTTCCGTCGCGGCGAACGACGGCTCCTGCAATCGGTATTCGATAACCGACGGTTTACCGCTCTGTGCGATAACTAATAATGCGAAGGACAAAACGATTCTTTTCATGGACGATCCGGCTCTTTCGGCAAATATAAGTAAGATCGGTCGATATGTCGCGATTCTCCGGTCGAAAAAGGCGGAAGTTTGTTGTCGAAGCTAAAAATTATCCGGGAGGGATTTAAGATCGTTGAAATTTATTTTGGGTGCGTCGGCTTGATTATTTGGCCTTGTTGACCTTTTGGTACCCTGGACGGCCGACAGCGGATTGCCGTAAACGCGTGCTACGGTTACATCGCTTTTCTACGGCGTTATGCAATTTTTTCAAATCGGGGCGGAAATGTCGTTTCGAATGATTATATTTGTCAACACGTTTACGGTAGAAAGTGTTCTCGGGTGTAAGCGTTGTCGTGAACCATGTATCAAAAGGCTTTATTCGTCCTGACATATTTGTTTTTTTCGTTCGTAGTCGGAAACGTTACCGAAAAAGGGGGAGGTTCTTCGGAATTCTCCGCCGTTTTTGCGTATGCGGAGACGGCGTGCTTCGATTCGTGCGATGTTTCGGTCTGTCCGCCCGCGACGGATGCGCAGGCGGTTTCGACGGATAAGTGTCTTTTTGCGGGCGCGGAATATTCCGGGGCGGAGATTTCGAAATATCCGGTACGGACGCTTGCCTGCCCTACTCCGCAATTGTCCGTTCCTGCGGAACGGCGGAAACGTGTCGCCGCGGAATACCTGTCTTTTATCCGGAACGCCTTTCCGGATTATATCCATACATTGGGCTGTATGCGGGTTTAATGCCCGTTTTCATCGGAATGACCGTGCCGGTTCGGTGCGGTATAGCTATGCCTATTCATCTAAGCTACTAAATAATACCTAAATGGAAAACGAAAATTACATGGCCGACGAAGTGCGGGGAAATACCGGCGTAAATGTCGCCCGTTGCTATCAGTGCGGCAAATGCTCGGCCGGATGCGCGACGGCCCCGGAGATGGACTATCCGCCGAGCCTCGTGTTGCGGATGTTGCAGACGCGCAGCGAAGAGAACGACCGGAAGGTGCTCGGCTCGAACACGATATGGCTCTGCCTGAACTGCGAGAATTGCATTGCGCGTTGTCCGCAGCAGATCGACATTCCGCGTATGATGGACTACCTGCGCGAAGAGTCGTTGCGGGCGGGATGCGTCGGCGAAAAGGCGAAACCGGTCGTGGCCTTCCACCGGGCGTTCCTCGACTCGGTGAAATACACCGGACGGCTGTACGAGGTGGGACTGATCGCGGGATTCAAGGCCCGGACGATGCGGCTCGCACAAGACCTGCCCCTGGTGCCGGACATGCTGGCGAAAGGCAAGCTGAGCCTGCTGCCCGAGCAGGTGAAAAACAAAAAGGCGATCCGGCATATTTTCGACGAGGCCGGTAAAGCCGGTAAAAAACTTTAAACCGGGAATGCAGATGAAAATAGGTTTCTATCCGGGATGTTCGCTCAAAGGCACTTCCCGCGAATACAACGAATCGGTCGCGGCCCTTGCCAAAGCGTTTTCGCTCGAACTGGAAGAGGTGCAGGACTGGAATTGCTGCGGGGCCACTGCGGCCCACTCGATGAACCGGACGCTCGCGCTGTTGCTGCCGGCCCGCATCCTTGCGCTGGCCGAACAACAGGGACTCGATGAGGTGGTCGTGCCGTGCGCTTCATGTTATAATCGGCTCAGTACGGTACAGTACGAACTGGCCGAAGACGAGGCGTTGCGCAACGAAATCGCCGATACGATCCGGATGCCCTATACGGGCAGCGTCCGGATATTGAATGTCGTGCAGATGATCGAAAAGTATATTCAGGGAGAACTCGCGGCGCGGATCGTGCAGCCGTTCGACCGCCAGGTGGCGTGCTACTACGGTTGCCTGCTGGTACGTCCGCACGGGGTGTTGCAATTCGATCGTCTGGAAGACCCGCAGAGCCTCGACGCGCTGATGAAACTGGTCGGGGCCCAGCCGGTCGACTGGGGATTCAAGACCGAATGCTGCGGCGCCGGGTTTTCGGTGTCGCGTACCGATATCGTGGGACGGCTTTCCGGGGAGATCGTCCGCGACGCCGCCGACCGGGGTGCTCAGGCGATCATCGTGGCCTGTCCGATGTGCCATTCGAACCTCGATATGCGCCGGCAGGCGATCGACAGCTACCTCAGGCGCCGGATCGATGTTCCGGTGCTGTACGTTACGCAGGCCATCGGTCTGGCCGTCGGGCTCAGTCCCAGGGAGCTGGGCATCGAACGCCATTTCGTTCCCGTCACCTTCTAACTAACTGAAAATCCGAAAATGTCTAAAATAGGAGTTTTTATTTGCCATTGCGGCGAAAATATCGGGGCTACGATCGACTGTGAAAAGGTGGCGGCCGAAGCCGCGAAGTTCGACGGAGTCGCATTTGCCACCGATTATAAGTATATGTGTTCCGATCCGGGACAGTCGCTGATCCGCAAGGCCATCGAGGAGCAAAAACTCGACGGCGTGGTGGTGGCCGCCTGTTCGCCCCGGATGCACGAGCCGACGTTCCGGCGGGCCTGTTCCGAAGCGGGGCTGAACCCTTACCTGTGCGAGATGGCCAACCTGCGCGAGCATTGCTCGTGGGTGCACGAAAAAGGAGAACCCACGACTGCGAAAGCGATCGACATCGTTCGCGGGCTGGTCGAGAAAGTGAAACGCAACAAGTCGTTGAAGCCGATCGAAGTGCCGATTACCAAGAAGGCGCTGGTGATCGGCGGCGGCATCGCCGGAATACAGGCCGCGCTGGATATCGCCAACTGCGGTCATCAAGTGATCTTGGTCGAGAAAGAGCCGTCGATCGGCGGCCACATGTCGCAGTTGTCGGAGACGTTCCCGACGCTCGACTGTTCGCAGTGTATCCTGACGCCGCGGATGGTGGAGGTCGCGCAACACCCGAACATCAAGCTGTACACTTATGCCGAACTCGAACATCTGGACGGGTTTATCGGCAATTTCAAGGCGACGATCCGGTTGAAAGCCAAAAGCGTCGACGAAAAGATCTGTACCGGCTGCGGCCTGTGTACGACCAAATGCCCGCAAAAGCGGATCCCGAGCGAATTCAATGCCGGACTCGGCCTTCGCACGGCGATCTACGTCCCGTTCCCGCAGGCCGTGCCGAACAAACCGGTGATCGACAAAAAGCACTGCAACTATTACAAACGCGGCAAGTGCAAGATATGCGAGAAGACCTGCCCTACCGGGGCGATCTGTTTCGACAAGGAAGATGAGTTCGTTACCGAGGATATCGGCGCAGTGGTGGTCGCTACCGGGTTCAACGTGCTGGGTACGGAATTTTTTCCGGAATACGGTTACGGACGGTACAAAGACGTCATTACCGGACTGCAGTTCGAGCGGCTGGCTTCGGCTTCCGGGCCTACGTCGGGCGAGATACGCCGTCCGTCGGACGGAACGATGCCGAAAAAGATCGTGTTCATCGCCTGCGCCGGATCGCGCGATCCGGCCAAAGGGATTCACTATTGCTCGAAAATCTGCTGCATGTATACGGCCAAGCACGCGATGCTGTACCAGCACAAAGTGCACGGCGGGGAGTCCTACGTCTTTTACATGGATATCCGGGCCGCCGGCAAGAATTACGAGGAGTTCGTGCGCCGCGCGATTGAGGACGACGGCGTAAACTACGTGCGCGGACGCGTGGCCCGCGTTTATGAAAAAGACGGCAAGTTGATCGTCAAGGGCGTCGATACGCTGATGGGGGCCAAACCCGTCGAGATCGAGGCCGATATGGTCGTGCTCGCTACCGCCGGGGTGTCCAACGAGGGCGCGGAAGAACTGGCGCAGCGGCTGCACGTATCCTACGATCCGTACAAATTTTTTGCGGAAGCGCATCCGAAACTGAAACCGGTCGAAACCAATACGGCCGGAATTTACGTAGCCGGAGCCTGCCAGGCGCCGCGCGACATTCCCGAAACGGTCAGCATGGCCTCGGGGGCGGCGGCGAAAGTGGCCGCGCTGTTCTCGTCGGACAAGTTGGTACGCGAGCCGCTGATCGCGGTGGTGAACCGGATGGCGCCGCCGGTGTACAGTACCTGCGTAGGTTGTTTCATGTGCCAGACGGCTTGTCCGTACCAGGCTATCGAGCGGGAGGAGATCAAGGACCGCGGCGGCAACGTCGTCAAGACCGTGGCCCGCGTCAATCCGGGCCTGTGTCAGGGATGCGGAACCTGCGTCGCGTTCTGCCGCTCGAAATCAATCGATATTCAGGGATACTCGAACGACCAGATGTACGCCGAGGTGATGGCGCTGCTGCACACGCAGGGGGCCTGAACGGACGGATCGTCACAATGCAAATACGATAAACAATGAACGAAAATAAAACAGAATTCGAACCCAATATCGTGGCCTTCGTCTGCAACTGGTGTACCTACGCCGGGGCCGACCTGACCGGAACCAGCCGGCTGAAGTACGCCACGAACGTCAAGATCGTGCGTTTCCCGTGTACCGGGCGCATCGACTTCATGCTGCTGCTGAAGGCTTTTGCCGGCGGCGCGGACGGCATCATCGTTTCGGGCTGCCATCCGAACGACTGCCACTATACGTCCGGGAACTTCCACGCCCGCCGGCGTTGGATCGTTTTCCGGGGATTGCTCGACTTTATGGGCATCGACGTGCGCCGCATCCGCTACTCGTGGGTGTCGGCCGCCGAAGGGGGCAAGTGGGCCGACCTGGTCAACGACACGGTGCGCGAAATCCGCGAACTGGGGCCGTATACGAGGTATCGGGAAGTAGCCGATTATATCGAAAAGGAGGAAAGCCATGGATAAATTGACCGAAAAAGCTGCAGCCTTGCTGCGGGAGGGCGCTGCGACGCTCGTGATAGGCTACGGGGAGGACAAGGGCAACAAGACCCGTCCGCTGTTTTGCCACACGCCCGAAGAGGCGGCGCGCCTCGTTTACGACGGCCGCTGCATCCATAACCTGGCCGTCTACCTGACCAAACCCGAACTGCTCGGCGCGGGCCGCACGGCGGTAGTCGCCACGATCCCGGTGCTGCGGTCGATCCTGCAACTGGCTGCCGAAAACCAGTTGTCCGAGGATAAGCTGCTGGTACTTACCGTAGCCGACGGCGAGGTGATGCAATTCGATACGTTCGCCGCGGTAGAAAGTTACCTGACCGGTTTCGATTTCAAACTCGGAGAGAAGGAACGGGAACTGATCGGCCGGCTCGAAGGAATGTCCCGGGAAGAACGCTGGGAATTTTGGAAAGAGCAGCTCGAACCGTGTTTCAAGTGTTACGCCTGTCGTGCGGCCTGCCCGCTGTGTTACTGTACGCGTTGCGTGGTGGAGATCAACTGCCCGCAGTGGGTGCAACCCTGGGCCGGAACGCTGCCGAATATCGAATGGCACATCAACCGCGCGATGCACATGGCCGGACGCTGTACCGGGTGCGGGGCCTGCGGCGAAGCCTGCCCGCTGGGGATTCCGATCCACCTGCTGACGCAAAAGTTGCTCGAAGACGTGGACGCCGAATTCGGTGCGAAGTCCGGAACCCTCGGTCAGAAAGGCAATGCGCTGTCGACGTTCGATCCGTCGGACAAGGAAAATTTCATTCGTTAAACGAGAATCATGGAGAAATTACATATCACACCCGAAAATATCGCCCGCTGGCTCGAACAACTGATCGGCAGCGGACGGTCGGTATACGCTCCGGTAAGAACCGGAGCGCGGGTCGATTTTAAAAAGATCGCCCGGCCGGAGGAAGTGGCCTCGGATTACGTACAAACGACGCAGTCGGTCAAAAAGGTTGTTTTCCCGAGGACGGAGGAGTTGTTCTCCTATCGGAAGGAGGGAAAACAGGTTTCCGTGCGGCAACCCGATTTGCAGGCGATTCCCGAAACGGTCGTCTGGAAAATCCGTCCGTGCGATGCGGCCGGATTCGCCTCGTTGTCGGGCATATTCAACTGGGATTACAAGGACGGTTCCTATAATGCGCGCGCCGAGCGGCTGACGCTCATCAGTTTCAGCTGTGCGACGAGCGACGAATATTGTTTCTGCACGTCGGTCGGGGGAGGGCCGGGAAGTACGACGGGAAGCGACATTCAGCTTACGTTGCTGCCCGACGGCGGCGCGCTGGTCGAAGTGTTGACCCCGAAAGGAGAACGGCTCGCAGCCGAAGCGTCGTCGCTGTTTGCGTCGGCCGACGGCATTTCGAAGGAAGAGTATCTGGCCCGCGTCGAAAAGCGTTTCGATGCGCAACAGCTCCGCGAGAAACTGGATCAGGCGTTCGACAGCCCGGTTTGGAAACGGCAGTCCGAGCGTTGTCTCGGCTGCGGGGCCTGCGCGTTCGTCTGTCCGACCTGCGCCTGTTTCGACATTCAGGAGGATGCGCGCGGGGCAACCGGCCGGCGGGTGCGCTGCTGGGATTCGTGCGGCTTCTCGCTTTTCACGCTGCATACGTCGGGACATAACCCGCGTCCGGTGCAAAGCGCCCGCTGGCGCCAGCGAGTACTGCATAAATTCTCGTACATGCCCGAACGGATCGGACAGACCGGCTGTACCGGTTGCGGACGCTGCTCGCGGGCCTGCCCGGTAAACATGAACCTGCTCGAACATTTACAATCCATTTAGCCGCCATGACTCAATCCAATCTATACCTTCCGTACCTGATGGAGATCGAGAAGATCACCGTCGAAGCCCCGGGCGTCAGGACGTTCCGGTTGAAATTTCGTAACGAGCAGGAGGCTGCCGCATTCGACTTCCGGGCGGGGCAGTTCGGCGAATACTCGGTATTCGGCGAAGGGGAATCCACGTTCTGCATCGCTTCGTCCCCTACCCGCAAAGGGTATATCGAATGTACGTTCCGCCAGGCCGGACGCGTGACCACGGGCCTGTCGAAGCTCGAAGAGGGCGATACCGTCGGCTTCCGGGGACCGTTCGGCAACGTTTTCCCGCTCGACGAGTGGAAAGGTAAAAACCTGCTGTTCATCGCCGGCGGCATCGCGCTGCCGCCGATGCGCTGCGTGATCTGGAACGCGCTCGACACCCGCGAAAATTTCGGCGACGTGACCATTTTGTACGGGGCCAAATCGGTCGGCGACCTGGTCTATAAACACGAACTGGACGAATGGGCGGCGCGTCCGGACGTCCGCCTCGTCACGACGGTCGATCCGGGCGGCGAGACTGCCGACTGGAAAGGCCGCGTGGGCTTCGTACCGTCCGTGCTCGAACAGATCGCTCCGTCGAGCGACAATACGATCGCAATCGTTTGCGGACCGCCGGTAATGATTAAATTCACGTTTCCGGTGCTCGAAAAGCTCGGGTTTGCCGACGACCGGATCTACACGACGCTCGAAAATCGGATGAAATGCGGCGTCGGCAAATGCGGTCGCTGCAATGTCGGCAAGCTGTACGTGTGCAAGGACGGCCCGGTGTTTACGAAAGCGCAACTGAATGGGCTGCCGCCTGAATATTAGAAATAGTTTGTGAGTTTTCTTTATTCGGAATGTTGCGAATCGGACTGAAAAAAATGCATGATAGGCAGTTTCGCGATTTTATGCAGGATATTTGCTCTTATTAGCAAATATCCTGCATTTTTACCGATTGGCGTGGGATAGCGTTGCGGCATCGTTTATCGAAGAGAATCGCTCTCCTTTAGAAAAGTCAATACGGCGTTTTGCATGTCTTCGCTGTTTTCGAGAAACGGCATATGGCCGACGTTGCTTCTCCGCAGGATCATGTTCGGGAAATGTACGTTCCGGTAGTGTTTAGGTCCGACGCTCCAGTCCGTGTTGCCATAAAAAAACAGGACGGGTACTTGAATTTCAGCCGTGGCAGGTCTATAGTCCCGGTAATATTCCGGAAATACAACGGCGTTATTGCTAAAAAAACTATTGCCGAAATCGTTGTTGAAAGAGGGAATTTCCTGATACGACCGATTCATCTTTGCATCGCTCTCCGGCGAAGCGTAAAATATTTTCCACCGGAGTTTTTTTTCTTCGAGTTTTCCGGCGGCGATCGTCAATTTTTCCATATTTGAAAGAGAATCGTTTTTCAAAAAAGCGCACTCTTTTTTCCCGAGTAGTTTTCCGGCTTTTTTTAGCCATCCGTTTTCGAAGCTGTCATCGATACACAACGTGCAGTTCAGCATGACCATCCCTTCGATTGCACCGGGATACCGTTCTGTATATCCCATTTGCAGGATTCCTCCGAACGAATGCCCCAGTGTGAACCAACGGTCGATATGCAGGATTTGGCGCACCTGTTCGAAATCCTCGGCCATCCTTTTCATCGAATAATCTCCGTTGGAAGGACTGGTCGAACGTCCGGTTCCCCGTTGGTCGAGATAGATCATCGTAAAATGCCGTTCGAAGAATTCTCCGGAAAATTTTTCAAGCCAATAAGAACCCGATCCGGGACCGCCGTGCAAATAAAGCAAATGCGGCCCGTGTCCTTTTATTTTCACGTAAAGTTGTACGCTATCGGTCGTCGTAACGATCAATTCTTTCCCCTGAAGTCGTATAAATCCGGTCAGGGCGACAAGCAGCAATAAGAGGTTTTTCATAGGTCGAGTTTAATTTACCGGAATAATATACGATATTATTTTTTATTTCGCAAGCCGGGATAAAAAAATATTTATTTCGCCCTGCCGTGCCTCCGGCAGGCGAGCGGTCTTTTTCGTTGAAAATTGTTAACTTTGCGATTGAGATTTTGAGGAGGATGAGAATAGATAAATCGGTTCGGGTAGCGTTGGTGGTGGCCATTGCGTTTTTCATGCAGTTTCTCGACACCACGGCGGTCAATACGGCTATTCCGGCCATGGCGCGCGCCTTCGGGACGGATGTAATCCATTTGAGTACGGGCATCACTTCGTACCTGATCGCGCTGGCGATCTTTATTCCGGTCAGCGGTTGGATCGCCGACCGGTTCGGGACGCGCAACGTGTTCTGCGCGGCGATCGTGTTTTTTATCCTCTCCTCGACGCTGTGCGGGACGTCGCAGTCGCTGTTGCAGTTCGTGATCTACCGGGTGATGCAGGGGATGGCCGGGGCGATGATGTCGCCGGTGGGCCGCCTGGCCGTGCTGAAAACGTCGTCCAAAGAGAACCTGCCCGTCGCGATGAATTACATCACGATTCCGGCGCTGGTCGCGCCGATCGTCGGCCCGCTGGTCGGCGGCTATCTGACGACTTTCCTTACGTGGCGGTGGATTTTCTACCTGAACGTTCCGATCAGCATCGCGTGCGTTCTGCTCGCCTGGCGTTATATCCCGTCCGAGAAGCGCGGCGAGGGTTCCCGCAAACCGTTCGACGCTCCGGGGTTCGTCCTGAGCGGCCTGGCGCTGGCCGGATTCATGTACGGCGTGGAGCTGTTCAGCAAAGAAGGACTTTCGTATTACGTGCCGCTGGGGCTTATCGGCGGAAGTCTCATTATACTGTTCGCCAACGTGTTTTATTCGAAACGGATCGACAATCCGCTGATCGACTATTCGGTGATGAAGTACAAAAGCTACCGGATCACGATCTACGCCGGTTCGGTTTCGCGGATGGTGATCGGCGTGTTCCCGTACCTGGTTCCGCTGATGTTCCAGGTCGGGTTCGGGCTCAGTCCGTTCGAGGCGGGACTGCTGTTCCTGTCTACGATGGTCGGCAACCTGTCGATGAAGTCGGCTACCGTGTGGGTCATCCGCAGTTTCCGTTTCCGCAACGTGCTGATCGTAAACGGCTGCCTCGTAGCCCTGTTCACTTTTCTGACGGCCCTGCTGCTGCCGACCACGCCGGTATGGATTATCGTGCTGACGCTGTTCCTGTCGGGACTCGTGCGCTCGATGCAGTTCAGTTCGCTGACGACGCTCGCTTTCGCCGATATTCCCGAACACGATATGACCTCGGCCAATACGCTGTACAGTACGATCCAGCAGATGTCGATCGGGATGGGGATCGCCATCGGCGCCGTCGCGCTGCGCTTTTCGAACGTACTGAACGGCGGCGTGCCGGGACAATACACGATCCCGGATTTCCGGCTGGCGTTCTTTTTCGTCACGGCGATCGGGTTCCTGCATCTGTTCGGTTACCTCGGGCTCTCGCCCGACGCCGGCAACGCGGTGCGGATCAAAAAAGACCATTCGGCGGACGATGCTTCCGGCGCGGCCGGACGGGGAACCGCTCCCGGCCGGTAGTCTGTCCCCTACTCTTTCGTGCGTGTTCGCCGGATCATTTCATACGGACGGAATGCCGTGTTTCCACGCATACTCCCTGGCGGCCGGTACGGTGATCGGGTAATTGACGAAGTTGAACACGGCGAACGGGGGCACCTCGATCCGCTTTTCGCGGAGTCGCGCGACGATTCGCAGGATCTCCTGGTACAGCAGGAAATTCCGGTTGACCGTGGCGGCGGGAGTGTGAAATTCGCGTTCGAGCATTTCGGCGTACGACCGGTCGTGGCGTTCGTGGGCGCGGGCGAAGACTTCGTACGGCATCGTCTCGTTCGGTCCGGCCGAGCCATCTGCCATTCTTATCAGCAATTCTTTCGGGCCGGGCGCGATCCATGTCTGCAACAGTTCTGCGGGAATCTCGTTCGCTCCGATATCCATGACCGGGCGTGTGTGCAGAAAGTCGATGCTCAGTTCGAGGTGGTACGCGGCATGGGGCGACAACAACCAGCTTTCATTCTTTTCTTTCATGGCGGCATTCGGATAATGATTGGATGAGATACGTCCTGTCCGGGACGTAAAACTGGGACATATCCTCGCCGCCGCTGCGGTAGAACAATAAAAAAGGGGCAAGGACGCTCAGACAGCTCGTTCAGTCGGCCTTAGGATGCCTTGTGTGGAAACTGCCCTTGCGCCCAAGCCCCGCCCCGGTATTTCGTACCGGGGCATGGCAAGGGTTTCGGACAAGATTTACGCCACACTAAACCTGCTACATAATAAATATAACAGTTCCTAAGTTTACTGAACGACGCAAAGGTTGTCTTAACCTTTACTGTGTATGTTACGGTTTAAACCGTATTATGACCTAACAAAGATAATATTTTCATTGTCAATTATTGATTTACAAATGCAAATATAAAATTTATTTCTGAATAAAATACCGATTGGTATGCAAAAAAGAAAGTGATTATCTTCTATTTTGCTCAATTATGAGCACTCCGAGACGTGACAATCAATTCCTTGCGACCATTGTGTGGAGATTGAAAGAAATCCGCAACGGCCGGGGTGTGTCCCAACAGCGGGTTACGATGGATACGGGAGTAAATATCAGTAGGATAGAATCAGGGAATCGGATGCCTTCGATTTATTCGTTAGCTATTCTTTGCAAGTATTACGAAGTTTCGATGGAAGAGTTTTTCAAAAATATTGATTTGAAAAATAAGCCTTGGGAATAAAGATAGCTGAACGCTTGAAGGACGTTCGCATAAAGAAGGGCCTTACCCAGGAGAACGTGCGTTTCGATCTGAATATGAACATAGGCCGTATCGAGATTGCAGAAAATTGCATATCGCTCCCTACCCTGAAAAAGTTGTGTAATTATTACGGTATTACTTTCGAGGAGTTTTTCAGAGGAATTTAGCCTGCCTTTAAAATTTGAATCTACAAAAACGTATTCGGCGAGGATAATTGCCGTTCCTTGCTGAAATAATCGACTTTATATTTTGCCTGCGCCGGGCGGCGCCGAACTTTTTATTGCCGGGAAATCGTTATTTTTGTACCGACTGAAACGATGCCTTTATGAAAGCGATGAGTTTGGAAGAATTGACTAAGGAACAACTCGAAGAATTGGTGCGGATCTATGCCCGCAACCTGTTGGCGCTCGACGGCGTGTGGTTTCAGTCCGTCGAACGCGGACGGGGCATGGACGAGGCGATGGCGCACGACTGTGCGGTGTGGCGGCGTTTCACCGAGACGGAAGCCCGCCGTATCAAAACGTTTCTCGGTCTGCCCGAACGGCCGGGACTCGACGGGCTGGAACAAGCCCTCGCGTTTCGTTTCGCCGCGCTGGCCAACCGCCGGACGGAGTGCCGCCGAGCGGGCGATGCGCTGGAGTTCCGCGTGGCGGACTGCCGGGTGCAGTCGGCTCGCACCCGCAGGGGGTTGCCGTTGCATCCGTGCAAACCGGTCGGCGAAAACGAGTACGCCTATTTCGCCCGCGTGATCGACGATCGGATCGGATGCGAGGCCGTGAGTTGTTTTCCGGATATGACCGAGCCGGACTGCGCCTGCGCGTGGCGGTTCCGGCTCGAAAAGGAGTAACGGCGGAAGACGGGCGTATGCGCTGCGGTTTGGAACATTTTATGTATGGCGTTATAGATCAATGTCGAGTAAAAAAGTTCGGGCGGACCGGGGAAAATAGCCCGGTTTATCGTATTTTTACGGAATTAAAATCAGGATGGTATGGAAGTAATGCTGAGCGTTCGTGCGGAGAGTTGCATCCGGTGCGGCAAATGTGTGCGGGTGTGCCCGTCGAAAATTTTTACGCAGCCGGCCTCCGGCGGCGAGATCGGATTGCAAGGGATCGGGTCGTGTATCGTGTGCGGGCATTGCGTGGCCGTCTGCCCGACCGGTTCGGTCGAGCACGGGGATTTTCCGCCGCAGAAGGTGCATCCGGTCGATCGGGAATTGCTGCCCTCGCCCGAACAGGTGATGCTGCTGTGCAAGGCGCGGCGGTCGAACCGGGCCTTTACCGCGAAGCCGGTGCCGGAAGAGACGCTCGACCGGATTCTTGAGGCCGCCCACCGCGCCCCGACCGCCAGCAACCTGCAACGGGTGGCGTTTACGCTGGTGACCGATCCCGAAAAACTGCACGCGATCAGCGCGTTTACCGTCGGCGTATTCGCTTCGATTCTCAAAAAACTCGAAAATCCGCTGCTGAAGCCGGTGCTGAAACGGATTGCGCCGCAGCTATACGGCTACGTGCCGCATTTTAAGCGTCTGATCTCGGAGTTCGACAAGGGGAACGACCTGATCCTGCGCGGGGCTACCGCCGTGATCCTGATCCATACGCCTTCGGAAAGCCGCTTCGGATGCCAGGACGCCAACCTCGCCTATCAGAACGGTTCGCTGATGGCCGAGAGTCTCGGCGTCGCCCAGTTCTACACCGGTTTCGTCTGTTCGGCCGTCGAACAAGACCGGAACAGGCGGCTGGCCAAAATGCTCGGCATATCCGGGAAGATACACGCCGGTATGGCGCTCGGCATACCGGCGTTCCGCTATCCGAACTACATCGACCGCAAGGATATAAATGTAACCAAATTGTGATTCATGGCTTCGTTTCTGAATTCGCTGCGTACTAAATTCGGCCTCGGCAAACATCATCCCCGGCTCGGCGGCCTCGAAATACTGAAATACATCGGGCCCGGTTTGTTGGTGACCGTCGGGTTCATCGATCCGGGCAACTGGGCTTCGAACCTGGCCGCGGGCGCCGACTACGGCTATGCGCTGCTGTGGATGGTCACGCTGTCGACCGTGATGCTGATCGTCCTGCAACACAACGTGGCCCACCTGGGGATCGCCACCGGGCTTTGCTTGTCGGAGGCCGCCACCGTTTACCTGAAGCCGGCCGTGTCGCGCACCGTGCTGGGGTCGGCCGTGCTCGCGTCGATCTCCACGTCGCTGGCCGAAATTCTGGGCGGGGCGATCGCGTTGCAGATGCTGTTCGGCATTCCGGTGCGGATCGGGGCGCTGATGGTGCTGATTTTCGTAATCGTCATGCTGTTTACCAACAGTTACCGGCTGATCGAGAAGTGGATCATCGCGTTCGTGTCGATCATCGGGCTGTCGTTTATTTACGAACTGTCGCTGACGACGATCGACTGGCCCGCGGCCGCCTGGGCGTGGGTTACGCCGACCATTCCGGAAGGGTCGATGGTGATCATCATGAGCGTGCTGGGGGCCGTGGTGATGCCGCACAACCTGTTCCTGCACTCCGAGATCATCCAGAGCCGGCAGTGGAACCTTTCCGACGACGCGGTGATCAAAAAACAGCTCCGGTACGAATATGCCGATACGATCCTGTCGATGCTGATCGGCTGGGCGATCAACAGCGCGATGATCCTACTGGCCGCCGCGACGTTCTTCGTGTCCAAAACACCCGTCGAAGAGTTGCAGCAGGCCGATTCGCTGCTGCGCCCGCTGCTCGGAAGCAATGCGACGGTGATCTTCGCCGTGGCGCTGCTGTTCGCCGGGATCGCTTCGACGATTACGTCGGGTATGGCGGCCGGTTCCATTTTCGCCGGGATCTTCAAAGAGCCCTACGATATCAAGGATAGCCACTCGCGACTCGGCGTGATTATTTCGCTCGTCGTCGCGTTCCTGATCATTCTGGTGATTACCAATCCGTTCCGGGGACTGATCTATTCGCAGATGATCCTCAGCATCCAGCTGCCGTTCACCGTTTTCCTGCAGGTTTACCTGACTTCTTCCGAACGGGTGATGGGCAAGTATAAAAATTCGACGTTCACCAAATACCTGCTTTATGCGATCGGCGGCGTGGTGACGCTGCTGAACGTGATGCTGCTGGTCAGCATGTTCTGACGGCGTTTCCCCGCGTTGGTATGTTAATTGTTACGGATCTTCGTAACAATTTAACCTGTTTGGTATGAATACAATCGCCGTATTTTTCGTATGCTCGGGCATCGTTTCGGCCCTCGTGATCGCATCGGATCTCCATAGCCGGAAGCAGTCCATGAAGATAATGAACAGCGTGTGGATACTGACCGGGCTCTGGGGCGGGTTTATCGCCTTGTGGGCTTATTTCCGGTTCGGGCGCGCGAAACGCTCCGCGCCGGTGGCCGCTCCGATGCGGATGGAGGCGCCGGATGCCGGTTCGATGCCGATGGGAAATAAAGCGGAGACGCGCATGCCGATGGATATGGGCCGCGACCGTCCGAAGTGGCAGTCCGTCGTGCTGTCGACGCTGCACTGCGGCGCCGGATGTACGTTAGCCGACCTGATCGGGGAAAGCTTTCTGTATTTCGTGCCGGTCGCGATCGGCGGCAGCGCGGTTGTCGGCGGTTGGGCGCTGGATTATGCGTTGGCGCTCTGTATCGGGGTTTATTTTCAGTACGCGGCAATCCGGAGTATGCAAATGCTGCCGAGAAAGCAGGCGGTCGTCCATGCGCTGAAGGCCGATTTTCTGTCGTTGACCGCGTGGCAGGCCGGCATGTACGCGTGGATGGCCGTCGTTATCTGGGTGCTGTTCCGGGAAACCGGATTGTCGAAAATGTCGTGGACGTTCTGGTTTATGATGCAGACGGCCATGTTCGTCGGTTTTTTGGCAGCTCTGCCGATGAACGTATGGCTGATCCGCAAAGGCGTTAAAAAGGGCATGTAGTCGGGCCGTACGGTTCGGATGCTCCTCTGTTTTAATCGGATGCGTATTTTTCCAGGATGCGGTTCGCTTCCGGAAGGTAGGAGCTGCCGAAAAGGTTCAGGTGGTTCAACAGATGGTATAGCCGGTAGATCCCTTCGCGGTACTCCCAGCGGGGTTTCAACGGATATTCCTGCTCATAGGCCCGGTAAAAGGCCGGAGGGAAACCGCCGAACAGCCGCGTCATCGCCAGATCGGCTTCGCGGTGTCCGTAATAAACGGCCGGATCGATCAGCACGACCTCGCCGGAAACGGCGTCGCATAGGAAATTACCCGCCCACAGATCGCCGTGCAGCAGGCACGGCGGCTCCTCGCAGCCCTGCAAGATATCCGCGATTTTCGATTCCAACCGGGCGAAATTTCTGCGGAGTCCGGTCGTGGCATAGCCGTTCCGTTCGGCCAGCTCGTACTGGTAGCGCAGGCGTTTGTTCAGGTAAAATGCGGTCCAATCCGACCGTTCGGCGCCGTGCGGAAGATTGATCTGCGGATTGAGTCCGATGTAGTTGTTCCGCCGGAATCCGAAATATGCCGTCCGGCGACGGTGCAGCCGGGCCAGTCTGCGCCCGAAATCTTCGAAAAAATCGTTTCCGCCGGCGCTGTTCGGGACGTATTCGGTCAGCAGGTGATCCGTTCCGACGGACAGGACTTTCGGGGTGCGGAAGATTCCGGTTTCCGACAATTCTTTCAGTCCTTCGGCTTCGCATACATAGCTTTCGGAGGGCGCGCCGCTTTTGAGAAAGTATTCCGCGCCCGATTTCGTACGGATCTTTCCGGTGCCGGAGACGGCGCTCGTTATCGGGTCGCCGATCGCTGTTTCGAGAACGGTTTTCAGGTTCGTATTCATAGGCGTAATCGGTTTTTAGGGAATCCTGCCGGGAATTGTGGCCATAAATATACTTGTTTCGAAATTAAAATCGAAAGACGTTCTTCGTTGGACGGAATTTTTTATAACTTTATCCGCCTGAATCATAGCTTGTTTATAAACATATCGAACGGACGGAAGTTATGCGGGTGCGCGATTTGGCGGTTTTTCTGGTGAAAACGACGACGGTTTTGTTGTCGGTCGCTGTCTTTTTCATCGTATTCCGGGTGCGGAAAGATACGCCGTTGATCGCGGTCGCCGAAAAAGAACAGGCGCTCTTTTGGCTGATGCCGTGTCTGACTTTTTTTGTCCTGTTATGGTTTTGTATGGCCCGGGAGAAACGGGTACGGTGGACGGTCGCGGATCTTCTGGCGTGCGTGCTGCTGGCGTACGTCGTTTTTCGTTCCGGTTCCCGGACGGAGTACGCATGGGCTGTACCGGTAGCGCTGGGATGCCTTTACCTGAACCTGCGGATCGTGTTTTCGCTGTCCCGCGGGGTCGTGCCCGTATTGGTGCTGGCGTTGCTATCGACCGGGATTGCCGAGGCTGTTACCGGATTGATGCAGTTGTACGGAATGGCTTCGTCGAATCATTCGCTGTTCGGCATGACCGGATCGTTTTTCAATCCGGGCCCCTACTCCAACTACCTCGCCGTGATCGTTCCCGTGGCGTTTTATTACGTGCTGACTCTGCGTGCCGTTCCGGCCGTTCTGTCGGCGTCGAAAGGGCGCGCGAGATTCGTACGGTTGTCGAATCCGGATACGCTGATCTATTACGCATCCTGGCTTTTCTTGCTGCTGGCTCTGGTTGTCTTGCCGGCGACCCGGGGGCGGATTGCGTGGCTGGCGGTGCTGGGGAGCGGTTTGGTTGCGGTATGCCGCGAGACGCCCGCGCCGGCATATATCCGAAAGTTTTACCGACGCAGGAAGTTTCTGTTTGCAACGATTGGTTCGGCCGTGCTCGTTCTGGTCGTCGTGTCGCTGGTCGGGTTGTACCGGTACAAAAAGGATTCGGCCGGCGGCCGGTGGCTGATCTGGAACGTGTCGGCGCAGTTGATCCGTGAAAATCCCGCATTCGGCGTGGGAACGGGCTGCTTTGCCGGGGCGTACGGGAATGCGCAAGAAGCCAGCTTCGTTTCCGGGGCGATGACTGAAGATCAGGTGCGCGTAGCCGGGGCTCCGGATTATGCTTTCAACGATTTTTTGCAGATTACGGTCGAAACGGGAGCGGCCGGAGCCTTGCTGTTTCTGTCGGTGGTCGTTTTGTCTTTCCGGGGATTGGCGCGCCGGCGGGACGGGTTGCTGTACGGCTTGACGAGCCTGATGATCGTTTCGTTGGCTTCTTATCCGCTGAATCTGCTCCCCTTCTGTATTTTGCTTGTGTTTTTTATCGCGGCGGCTCAGGACGATGGTCGTTCGGGAAGACGATTTCCGGCGGTCGTCTCCGTCGCGCTGCTTTCGGGCACGTTCGCGTGGTCGTGCTGCGCCGTATCCGGAGCGGAAAAGCGATACCGGGCTTTGCAGGATTGGAAGCTGTTGCAAGGGGCCTATCAGTTGCAGGATTACCGGTTCGTTGCGGGGGAGTACGAAGAACTGTATCCGGAACTTTGCGACGAGCCCCGTTTCCTGTTCGAATACGGGCATGCGCTGAATAAGTCGGAACGCTATTTTCTGAGCGATTGGGCGCTGCGCCGGGGCGCGCGTTTCAGCGGCGATCCGATGTTCTGGAACGTGATGGGAAATAACAGCAAGGCGCGGGGAGATGTCGTTGCCGCCGAACGGTATTACCAGAAGGCCTACCGTCGGCTACCGAACCGTTTGTATCCGCTGTACCTGCTGGCAAAGCTCTATTTCGAGACGGGGCAGGACGATAAAGCCCGCGAAATGGCCGACCGGGTGTTGTCGTTCGACCCCAAGGTTCCCTCCACGGCTGTGCGGGAGATGAAGGGGGAAATCCGGCGGCTGCAAAATCGGGAGCTTTCGGAGACGGATTCGTCCGTTTCGTCCGAAATGTATGGAAAATAGTCCGGACGGCATGGAGTATCGGTCGGAATGTATTAATTTCGAATAACAAAAAATTGTTTTAATGATCCTGAACGATGGTGCGGAATGCGTTTTTAAAGGAACCCGATCGGGTGTGCGTCAAAAACGGTCGGCAGTTCGGGATGCGAGAATGTAAAAGATGATGTTAAATAAACAAAAGATAGCGAAGGCCGTCAATGCGGTTTCCGTGTGCGTATTGGCGTTTTTCGGGTTGGTGCTGCTCTATTTCGGCACACGCGTTTTCGTGTGCGACAAATATCCGGTTTCGACGACGTCGATGACTCCGACGATCATTCCCGGCGATCAGATTCTGGTCAATAAGTTGGTTTTCGGCGCGCGAATTTATAAAAACCTAAAGTTTCTCCAAGGCGATTCGCTCGAAACGTTCCGGATTCCCGGATTCAGGAAAATCAGGCACAACGACGTCGTCGTTTTCAATTTCCCGTTCGGGAACGACGACTGGCAAAAGATCGAGTTTCGGATCAACCGGGTCTTTGCCAAACGCTGTCTCGGTCTGCCGGGCGATACGCTCTCTGTCGTGAACGGCTTTTACCGTAACCCGGCCTGTCGCGATACGCTGGGGTATTATGACAACGAAGCGGCTTTCTCGGCCACGCCCGACTCCCTGATCGATCCGGTCATCCTACGGTCGGCTCCGTTCGACGAGAAGTACGGCTGGACGACGAAGAATTTCGGGCCGCTGTATATTCCCCGCAAGGGGGATCGCATCCGGCTGGATGCCCGGAATCATGTGCTGTACCGGCTGGCGGTCGGATACGAGACGGGGAAGCGCCTTGAAGTGCGCGACAGCGTTCTGTATCTCGGCGACTTTCCCGTCGATGAATATACGTTCACGGAAAATTATTATTTCATGGGCGGCGACAATGTGGCCAACTCGCAGGATTCGCGTTATTTCGGATTCATTCCGGAAAAGTTTATCGTCGGCGTCGCTACGCGGATCGCCTATTCGCGGGACAAAGCGACCGGGAAGTTGCGGTGGAACCGGCTGATGAAAGCGCTTTGATTTTAGAACTTATTGATAGCATGTTATGATGGTAAAACGTATTTTGGTTATCCTGTTAAGCTGCTTTGCGGTCGTTTCCTGCAAAACGGCGCGGATCAAAAAGGAATTGAAGGAATTTACCGGGCAGCAAATCGTGCTGCCCGACAGCCTGCGGAGTACGGTGAACGGCCGGGACACCACGCTGACCGACTTTATGGGCGCCGAAACGAAGCTGGTGGTATTTTACGATTCGGTGGTCTGCTCTTCCTGCCGGATCAACAGGATGTACGAATGGCAGGAAGTGATCGCCACATCGATCGGACTGAAGCATAAGTTCAATGCGATATTTATATTTTCGCCCAAACGGGGAACCGAATCCCAGCTTATTACTTCGCTGAAAGCGGCCCAGTTGGATTATCCGGTATTTCTCGATAGCGGAGGTTTGTTTTTAAAACGGAATCCCCGCATTCCGTCCGGGGAAATGTATCATACTTTCTTGCTCGACCGGCAGAACCGGGTGGTTTTGGTCGGCAATCCGATCGGAAACGAGCGGCTGTGGGAGCTTTATAAAAAGGAGATCCGGGAACAGGCCAAGCACGACTAAGCAGGTCGACTTAAACAATAAATTATTAGCAATGATCCTGCCGGTTTGCACGAAAAAACGTTGAAACTGACAAAAAAAGATCAAAAAAGTAACAAAGGAAGGGATTTTCGGATTCCTTTTTTTGTACTTTTACAAGAAAGCGGCGGACTGCCGATCCAAGACCGTATGATTTTTATGAAAAGAAACACGATTTCGTTGTTGATCGTTGTCGGGGTGTTATTTTCGACGGGAGGGTATGCCCAGAGCCTGAACCGCAAAATGACCCTGACCGACGTTATTTATACCGCGCACGAACAATCGCCCAGCGCATTGGTGGCCAAACATAATTTTCTGGGAAACTACTGGGCGTACCGTTCTTATAAAGCGCAGTTTCTGCCGTCGCTGAACCTGGGGGCGACGCTGGGCAATTTCAACCGGTCGCTGATGGCGCTTCAGAATTCCGAGACGGGAAATATCAAATACGTCGAGAACAACAACATGCGCAACAACCTGACGCTTTCGCTGGATCAGAATATCGCGTTGACGGGAGGTAAAGTATCCGTATTCACACAGTTGAACCGGCTGGATCAGTATGCGCCGGAACGGAACATAACGTATAATTCGCAGCCGATCAACATCACTTACATCCAGCCGTTGCGGGCTTTCAATTCGCTGAAATGGCAGAAGAAGACCCAACCGAAAGAGTACGAAAAGGCCAAGCGGAGTTACCTCGAAACGATGGAGGATATTACCGTTACGGCTACTTCGCTGTTTTTCAATGCGCTGTTGTCGCAGCGGAACCTCGAAAGGGCCCAGAAAAATTATCAGAATACCGAAACGCTTTACCGGATTGCCAAGGAACGTTTCGAACTTGGGAAAGTGACCAAGAGCGAATTGCTGCAGCTCGAACTACGGCTGCTGAACGACGGCCTGTCGATCAATCAGAGTCAGTTGAACCTGGATATGAACCAGTTGAAACTGAAATCGTACCTCGGATACAACGAAAGCGTGCAACTGGAGCTGGTGCTGCCCGATTCGATTCCCGAACTCGCGCTGAATGTAAGCGAGGTGGTCGATCTCTCCTATGCCAATTCTTCTTTCGGACTCAGTCAGGAACTTTCCGTATTGTACGCCGAACAGTCCGTCGCCGAAGCCAAGGCGAACCGGGGGCTTTCGGCCACGCTCAGCGCCCAGTTCGGACTGACTCAGCAGAATGAAAGTTTTAAGTATGCTTATAAAAATCCGATGGATCAGGAGATTATTAGTCTGGGTCTGAGCCTGCCGATTATGGATTGGGGGCTGGGTAAAGGACGGGTCAAAACCGCCAAATCGCGTGAAAATGTGGTACGCACCCAGACCGATCAGGAGGACACGGAGCACCGTCAGGATATTATGATCAAAGTGGTGCAGTTCAACAACCAGATCCGACAGTGTAAAATATCGGCCATGGCCGACAGTGTGGCCGAACAGCGTTACGAAATGGTGATGGAGCGTTTTATCAACGGAACGGCCGACGTGACCGACCTCAATACGGCTCAGAGCGAAAAGGACGAAGCGGCGAACCGTTACATTCAGGAACTGAACAATTACTGGTCGTATTACTATAATATACGCAGGCTGACCCTGTTCGATTATATCAGCAGGACGAACATATCGGCCGAGTTCGATAAGATCGTCGGGAAATAACGGACGGGGAAATTCACAGTAAAGATTTTAAATCGGAGTTGATAATGAAACTTTATTTTTTGCCGCTTTGCGTGGCGGCGATCCTTTGGGGGTGCGGGCACGACAAAGAGAAGAAACGGGAAGATTCGGAAGCGGCCAAGGCCGAATACGTGGCCGAACGGAATGTCGTCGATACGGTCGTGCTGCGGCCGCGGAATTTCAATAAACAAATCGTCGGCAACGGGAAGTTGCGGGCCGTGACCAAGAGCGTGCTTCGTTTCGCGACGACCGGAGATATTTCCGAAGTCTGCGTTGCGAACGGACAGTCCGTGCGGCAGGGCGAGGTGATCGCCCGGCTCGATCCGCGTTCGGCGCAGTTGCGACTCGAACAGGCGCATCAGACGCTCGATAAGGCCGAGATCGACCGGGTCGACGCGTTGATCAGCTTCGGGTACTCGGACACGACCGACGTGCCGAAAGAGCGCCGCCATGTAGCCGATATCCGTTCGGGGTATGCCTCAGCCGTCAACAGCCTGAAACAGGCCGAGATCGACCTGATGAATACAACCCTGAAAGCTCCTTTTGCGGGGAAGATAGCGAACCTGCAGTCGAAAGTTTACGAAAAGCCGAACGATCCGTTCTGTACGCTGATCGACGACCGGACGTTCGACGTCGATTTCAACCTGCTGGAATCGGAGGTTGGCTTCGTGGCTGTCGGGCAGACTGTGAAAACGGCGTCGTTCAACCGGCCGGATCACTATTACGACGGCGTCGTAACGCAGATCAATCCGCTGGTAGACGACAAAGGACAGATCAACGTGCGGGCCAAGGTGAACAATACGGACGGAAAGTTGCTCGAAGGGATGAACGTTACGGTGCTGGTCGAGAATCTGGTGCGGGGACAGTTGGCCGTACCGAAAAGCGCCGTGGTGATCCGGGACAACCAGGAGGTGCTGTTTCGCCTGGGGCCGGAGAACAAAGCGATGTGGACTTATGTGAACGTGGTGATGTCGAACAGCGATTCGCACGTGGTCGCCCCGAACCTGGACAAGGGCGCCGAACTGAATGCTGGGGATGTGATCATTACTTCGGGTAATCTGAACCTGGCGGACGGTTCCCAGGTGGAAGTACGCAAACCGTAGGTTGAATTTCGTTTCCCGCCGGCGGTGGTTCGGCTGAGAAACAGGACGGAAGCGCATTCGTGTCGATGTTCGTCCGTTTAAAATGATTTTTTTATGATCAAACGCCTGATAGAACGCCCGGTCGCCGTCACGATGACCTTGATTGCCGTCCTCGTGCTCGGTTTCGTTTCGATCGGTATGTTGCCCGTTTCGCTGATGCCGGATATTCAGATACCGCAGATCACGGTGCGGGTGGTCGACGATAACGCTTCGGCCCGCGAATTGGATGCGACGATCGTTAAACCGTTGAAAAACCAATTGATGCAGGTTTCGCACCTGCGGGACATCACGACCGAAGCCAGGAATGGGACGGGAACGATTTTCATGCAGTTCGACCCCGGTTCGGACATCAATTACCTGTTCATCGAGACCAACGAAAAGATCGACCGGGCGATGAGTTCGTTGCCCCGCGACATGGAACGCCCGAAGGTGGTCAAAGCGAGCGCGACGGATATTCCGGCTTTCTTCATCAACATGAGCCTAACCGACGAGGACGATGACGGCGTCGTCGCATCGTCGCGCGAGCTGTTTCCCGTTTCGCCGAAATTCATGGAATTGAGCCGTTTCGCCGGGCAGGTGATCGCCAAACGGATCGAGCAGATCCCGCAGGTGGCCATGGTGGACGTCAGCGGACTCTCCTACCCCGAACTGTTGATCGTCCCCGACCGCAAAAAGCTCGAGTCGCTCGGAATCAGCGAGCAAACGCTCGAAAACGCCCTGCAACGCAACAACATCAAATTGGGAAATTTGACCATCCGGGAGGGGGAATACCAGTACGACATCCGGTTCGAATCGGACATTCTTTCCAAAAAGGATATTGAGAACGTGTACCTGAATATCCATGACCGGTTGTACCAGTTCAAAGATCTGGCGACGGTCATCGAGCATCCGCAACGGCGGCAGGGCATGGTGCGTTCCGATTCTCATAATGCGGTTTCGATGGCCGTCATCAAGCAGTCGGACGCGCAGATGAGCGATCTGCGGGCCGAGATCAACGGCTTGATGCAGCATTTCCGGAACGAGTATCCGCACGTACAGTTCACCGTTACCCGGGACCAGACGCAGTTGCTCGAATATTCGATCGGCAACCTGCGCAACGACATCATCGTGGGCGCTCTGCTGGCTTGTCTGATCATTTTCCTGTTCATGCAGGATTTCCGGACGCCGGTGCTGGTGACGATCACCATTCCGCTGGCGTTGATCGTGTCGTTGCTGTTCTTCCACCTGCTGGGTATCACGATCAATATCGTTTCGCTGTCGGGATTGGTGCTGGGGATCGGTATGATGGTGGACAATTCGATCGTCGTCATCGACAACATTTCGCAGCATTGGGACCGCGGCGAACCGCTGAAAGAAGCCGTGCCGGCCGCTACGAACGAAGTCTTCGGGCCGATGCTGAGCTCTGTGCTGACGACCTGCTCGGTATTCGTGCCGTTGATTTTTCTCAGCGGGATCGCCGGCTCGCTATTCTACGACCAGGCTATGGCCGTTGCGATCGGACTGTTTTCGTCGCTGATGGTTTCGGTGCTCGTCATTCCGGTCTATTATTATCTTTTTTATCGCAAAAGCCCTTTCCGCCCGACGAACCGTTACCTGGAAAAACTGGCTGTCGTGGATTTCCGAGGCGGGTACGAGCGGATACTGAAGTGGTTTTTCAGACACCAGCGATTCGTATGGATCTCGTTTATCGCCGTTTTCCCGGCATTGTGGTTCGTCTATACCGAGATCGATAAAGAGAAGTTGCCGCCGCTGACCCAGGACGACATGCTGATGAGCATCGACTGGAACAGCCGGATTTCGCCCGAGGACAACGACCGGCGTACCGACGCGCTGATGAGCGAAGTCGCCGATCTGGCGGCCCAGCGTACGGCAATGACCGGAATCCAGCAGTTCATCTTGTCGCATACCCGCGAGCTGAGCGCTTCTGAAGCGTTGGTGTATGTCCGGGCGAAAAGTCCGGATCATCTGCCGCAGATCAAAGAGCGGCTTGAAAAGCGTCTCAAGGAACAGTATCCGGACGCGATGTTTCATTTCGAAATGGCGGGTAATATCTTCGATATGATCTTCTCCGAAACCGAACCTCCGCTGGTTGCCCGGCTGAAACCGACCAACGGGCGGGCGCCCGATCCGGATAAACTGAACGCGCTGCTGGGGGAACTGAGCCGCGCCTTGCCCGACATTTATATCGAACCGGCCGTCTGGCAGGAACACGTGTTGTTCGTGGTGAAACCCCGCGTCATGGCACTGTACGGCATCGATTACAACACGGTTTTCAGCGCGCTGAAGAAAGCCACGAACCAAAACCGACTCTTTACGATCAACGAAGGGACTTTCTCGATCCCGGTGGTCAGCGGCAACCGGTCGCAATTGTCGGCGGATATTCTGGAAACGAAAGTGACCAACGGCGCCGGCGTCGACATCCCGCTCTCGATGCTGGTCGGCGAGACCCGAAGCCGCGATTTGAAAAACATCATCTCCGGTACCGAAGGCGATTTCTATCCGGTGAATGTCGACGCTTCGGATCGGCAGATTCCGCAGTTGATGAGTACGATCCGCGCCGTGGTACAGCAGAATGACGATTTCGACGTCGGTTTCTCGGGGAGTTACTTTTCGAACCGGACGATGATCGGCGAACTGATCGTCGTGCTGACCGTCGCTTTCCTGCTGTTGTTTTTTATCCTGGCTGCGCAATTCGAATCGCTGGTTCAGCCGCTGATCATCCTGTCCGAGATTCTGGTGGATATATTCGGCGCCCTGCTGATACTGTGGCTGCTCGGCGCCAGCATCAACCTAATGTCGCTGATCGGACTCGTAGTGATGTGCGGCGTTGTGATCAACGACTCGATCCTGAAAGTCGATACGATCAACAAACTGCGTAAGAACGGATATTCGTTGATCCGCGCGATCATGGAGGGCGGTTCGCGGCGCATCAAGCCGATCGTGATGACGAGTCTGACGACGATCCTTGCGGTGCTGCCGTTCTTGTACCGCGGCGACATGGGTTCCGACCTGCAGTATCCGCTGTCGTTGACCCTGATCAGCGGAATGATAGTCGGCACGGTGGTCAGCGTATTCTATGTTCCGGTGTTCTATTACACGATTTATAAAAGCAAGAAGAAACGATGACGGATTCCGGTGGAAATATTTTTTCGCGGATACCGTCCTATTCCGTCATTCTGATCATGATCGTGATGGTCGTGATCGGCGCCGGGATCATGCCGTTGCTCAATATCCAATATACGCCTTCCTCGAAGCAGAATAGCCTGAGCGTCAACTTCCGATGGAACGGGGCGTCGGCCCGGGTGATCGAAACCGAGGTGACGTCGAAAATCGAAGGCGTGCTGGCGGCCGTCAAAGGGGTCGATCACGTCAGCTCGGTGTCTTACCGGGAGGGAGGCAGCGTCAGCGTATCGTTCAAAAAAAATGTCAACGTCGATGTACTCCGATTCGAGATCGCGTCGCTGATGAGGCAAATTTATCCGAAATTACCCGAGGGCGTCTCCTACCCTTCGCTGTCGTCCGCCCCGTCCGGAGAACAGCTCTCCCCGGTGCTGATCTACACGTTGAACGCGGGCGTCCCCAGTCAGCAGATCCAGCAGTATGCCGAAGAGAACATCGTCAAGGAACTGGCCCGGATCAAAGGGGTTGGCAACATCGGTTTTTCAGGAGCTACGCCTTTCTATGTCGAAGTTTGTTTCGACCCGGATAAATTGGATAATTTCGGGATTTCGATCGACGAGCTGCACAACGGAATCAGTGCGGGGTTGGAACGCCAGGATATCGTCGGCAACATCGTCCAAGAAGACCGGCAGGGGGAAGTGAACGAAATCACCGTGATGCTCGGCAGCGGCGGCAGCCGGGTCGATTTCGAGTCGATTCCGATCAAAAATATCGACGGTACGATCGTATCGTTGGGCGATCTGGCTTCGGTGGCCTACAAAGAGCAGTTGCCGGCTTTCTATTTCAGAATCAACGGACTGAATACGATCAACCTGTCGGTGACTCCCGAAAAATACGTCAACACGATCGATCTGTCCAAACGAGTCAGGGAGCGGATGGAACAATTGGGACGAACTTTCCCTGACGGATATTCGGCGACGCTCAGCTACGATTCGTCGGACTATATCAAGGGCGAGTTGCGCAAGATCGTGTTCCGGACGGTGCTTTCGGTGATTATTCTGCTGTTGTTCGTTTTTCTGGTCAGCAGGAAATTACGCTACCTGTTCATCATCGTGGTAACGCTGGCGGCGAATATTTTCATCGCGTTCATTTTCTATTATTTTCTGAATCTGGAGATTCACCTCTACTCGCTGGCGGGAATTACCGTGTCGTTGGGGATTATCATCGACACTTCGATTATCATGATCGACCATTACGGCTATTACCGTGACCGGAAGGCGTTTATCGCCATTCTTGCGGCCGTGATGACTACGGTCGGTTCGCTCGCCATCGTATTTTTTCTTCCCGAGCAGCAGCGGGTGAACCTGGTCGATTTCTCGGCCGTGATGATCGTCAACCTGATGATCTCAATCGTCGTGGCGCTGATTTTCGTGCCGGCGTTGATGGACAAACTGCCGATCGCTCCGCGCAAGCGTAAAAACACCCGGCGGAAGATGAGGCGATTGCTGAGGTTCAACCGTATTTACGGGAGATACATTCTGTTCGGCAAACGACATAAATGGATCTTTATCGTCGTTATGATCTTGGGATTCGGGTTGCCGGTTCACCTGCTGCCCGAGCGGATCAAGACCGACCCGAATCAAGAAGACAAGTGGTGGCCGAAGACATATAACAAGACGATCGGCAGCGTATGGTATCAGGAAAACATGAAGTCGATCGTCGAGAAGTCGCTCGGCGGGAGTCTGCGGTTCTTTATGAAGAACATGTCGGGAGGGAATTATTACCGGGAGCCGCAGCGGACGACGCTGAGCATCCGAGCGGCGATGCCGGAAGGATGTACCGTGCAGCAGCTCAACGATATCATGAAGATGATGGAAAACTTCCTGAGCCAGTTCGACGAGATCGACATGTTCAAGACGAGTATTTACGGGTACAACGACGGTTCGATCGAAGTTACGTTTAAGAAAGATGCGGAGCATACCGGTTTTCCTCTTTTCCTGAAAAATACGGTAATCAGCCAGGCCATCAACTACGGCGGAGCTACGTGGGGAGTCTACGGGATCGACCAGAACGGGTTCAACAATAACGTCTATTCGGGCTATAAGTCGCACCGGATCACGCTCACCGGCTACAATTACGATCAGTTGTACCGTTATGCGGAGGACGTCGTAAAGCAGATATCGAAAAACAAGCGCGTGGGCGATCCGGGGATTTACGGGCAGGTCAGATGGGGAAACAACCTGTCGCGTAACGAGTTTTACATCGCCTTCCATCCCGACCGGATCGCGCTGAACGGCATCGACCTGTACAGCCTGTACAATTCGATGCGGCAAAAGCTGTACAACGGGAACGTCGGTTCCTATTTCGACGGGGAGTCCAGCCTGCCTGTGGCGTTGGTGTCTTCGCAGCGCGACCGTTTCGACGTATGGCGTCTGTCTAACGAATACCTGCGGGTGAACGGGCAGAACGCGCGGTTTTCCGAGTTCGGCGATATCGCCAAACGGCGCACCGGAAACGACATTTACAAGGATAACCAGCAGTACCGGCTGATCGTTGCCTATGATTTCGTCGGGCCGTACGAACTGGCCGAGAAGACGACCCGCACGGAAGTGGAACGTTTGAACGACGAAGTGTTGCCGATCGGCTTCAAGGCCGAGACGGACAGTTACAACTGGGGCGGCGGCGGACCCGGCGCCAATCGCCAGTATTGGTTGATCCTGCTGGTGATTACGATCATCTATTTCTGCTGCGCGGTGCTTTTCGAGTCGCTGACCGAACCGCTGATTATTCTGTCGCTGATCCCGATTTCGTTTATCGGGGTGTTCCTGACGTTCGGGATTACGGGATATACGTTCGACCAGGGCGGTTTCGCCGCTTTCGTACTGCTGTGCGGAACCGTCGTGAACGCCGGGATCTATATCATCAACCATTACAACCTGACCTGCAAGGTCGGGAACGGAGTCTCGATGCATAATTTCCTGAAAGCGTACAATCATAAGATCATTCCCATTTCGCTGACGATCCTCTCGTCGGTGCTGGGATTGATTCCGTTCCTTTACGACGGCGAGTCCGAAGTATTCTGGTTCGCCTTCGCTGTCGGCACGATGGGCGGCATGTTGTTCTCGGTGATCGCGCTGGTATTCTTCCTGCCGTTGTTCGTTCCGGTCGGCCTCAGGCAGCGGCGCAAGCGGCGTAAAAAGCTTGCCGCTACCGCTGCTTGACGAGTTCCGTGATCTCCCGTCCGAAAACAGTTTCGGTTTCCGGTTGCGCGATGTTTTTTGGGGGGATAATCTATGTGTAGATAATCAGTGTCTTACGTCTTATTATCGAGACTGTCGTTTGAGGTGGTAGACGATCAGTACGGGATTGTCGTTTTCGCTGATTTTCGCGGCGATTCGTTGCAGTTCGTCGCTTTGTCTTCCGTTGTTTTTGCAGATGGTTTCGGCGTTGTCGCGAAAACTCGACGGAGTCATGACCGAGACGAAATAGTCGTCCGCTCCGTAACAAGCCGTGTGCGGAATGAATGGAAAGCCGTTCAGTCGTTCCGCATTGTAACCGTCGGCTACGTAGGTTCCTCGCTTAGCCTGCTTGTCCCACAAAATCGATCCGCCGAGGTATTCGAACAGGATATACCGGTCGTTTTCGACCAGCCCGCGGATATACCGGAAATTCCGTTCGGCGGCCCGTTGCCTGATCTCTTCGAAATCGGTCTCCTTCTTTCCCGGCTTGTAACTTTTCCCTTCGTTGAAATAGGTGATAACGTAACAAGGCTCCCACGTGCCGTTCCGGTATCGAAGGATGGTATCGCTCAGCGGCAGCATCACGTGGTATGCATCGCCGTCGCGGCCGACCGGATTGGACGAATAGGAACTGTTGCCATGCCAAGTCAGGCGGGTTTTGCGGTACGGCTTCTGTTTTTTCAGGTTTGCCGGGTAGGTGGCGAGCAGGTTATTATTAGTAGAATTGACGCCATAACAAGCTATTACGGTGTTCGAATCGATTGAATAAAGTCGTTTGACATTGTGTAGCGTTGGCTCCATGTTCGTTTCGGAGTTCGGTACGTAGTTACCGTCAATGCCATAATGGAAAATTTTTCGTTTACCCGGATCTACAAGGATGACTTGTTTGAGTTGAGGATCGAAGTACCAAGCCGATAGCCCGAGATATTCACCAGGACCACGGCCAATTCGGCCGATTCGATTCAGGTATTTTCCCAAACTATCGAAAACGAGGATTTCGGATGAAGATCCGGCACCCGATGAGGTAACGAAAAATTTTCTGTCATGGTATCTTATGTCGGTAATATTGCTCAGTAGGCTATTGTCTCCGGTTTCAAGTGGGATAAAGTCGTAGGACACTATCAGCGAGTCGAGTTGTTCTATGGTTCTCTGAGTTACGTTTGTTCTGGAAATCAGTTCGCCGTTGTACGCAGTCAATTTATCGGACGAGGTGCATCCTGTTTGGAGTAGGATCAGTATATAAAATAAAGAAACTGTTTTATGTTTTAAGTTCATAGTTACGATTTATTTGGACGAAAAGAAGCCGCTAGAACACGTTCCGGCGACTTCTTTAATTCATTATTAATAGTTCTTTAGTCCATCATTAATAATGGTGTATCTTCTTTGGGACTCATCGCAGCAACTTCCATAACTTATCTGGCAGATGACCTCTTTATAAGAAACGGTATACGTCATGCCTTTTCGATATTGACTGTTGTATAAAGTTCCTTTTGAATATATCAACATACCATCTTTCTCACATCGTCTGGTATCTGTTTTGACATTAGGATCTTCAGCTAAAATTGAATCATCGGCATAACCAGGGCCGCATACTCCTCCTGATTCCCCTCCGGAAAGCGCTTCGACGTTTGCTGTTAATAAATTGGATGTTACACTGGCATTTTTCATCCACAAAGATGTGGTTACGGCACCTGCCAATAACAGGATACTCGTCAAAATCAATCGTTTTTTCATGATTTTTGAAATTTAAATAAGTTAATAAATGAATTAATTTATCCTCTCCTTGGAATTGGATCGGATGGTTTATTTTTTTATAGTCTGGTATTTACATGACTTGCCATTAGAGGTTATCCCCTCGATAGCGATATCGTATTGCTGGTTTTTATGATCGTTTGAGTAAAATTCGATTTGGGCGGTGCCGTCCGGGCCGATTTGCAGATAAGGGTTCCAGTACAGCGTAGTACGGATATCGGGTTTTTCGTCGGCGATCTTTTCGGGTGTGTCGTATATCGGACTGTAGAACTCGACGCTTTCGGCATAACCGATTGTCCGATACATTTTAATCTCAGAGCCGACCGTCGAAACACCTTCTTTTAAAATTATCTCTATATGATTTTGACATTCGCCGCTACCGGATAAAGACATTATTTCTGTTGTCCTTACATTGCTGATATACAAAACGTCATCAATTATATAGTGAGCTAAATCGCTTATAGAACAACTCGTCCCATTAAGCGATAAAGTAACAGGAGCATAAAGTTTACTGAAATCAACTTTGGGATCTAATGGATTTGGCAACCCTTTTCTTTTTACAAACAAACCTCCCCCCACCCTTACCACTCCCGGCAAGAACATCATGTAGTTATACAGGGACATTGGTTTGTACTTAGCGAGCGCGGTTGTATCGTATAGCGTACCGTAACTGTTCGCCTTTGGTTTTCTAGGGTCCACAGCCCTTACGACTGCCCCCGGGAGTTCGTATACCTTCTCTCCGTTCAAATCGAGAAGACCTTTTTTCGTATTTTCGAGATAGCGGTTCATTG
>ERZ824473.973-NODE-973-length-44923-cov-4.043929_pt1 | contig 44923 bp, 39 predicted proteins | sample MGYA00519874_ERZ824473 | MGnify/ENA primary metagenome ERZ824473 (study PRJEB31778, sample SAMEA3449151) | human gut metagenome | biome: human gut; feature: human-associated habitat; material: faeces | place: United Kingdom | collected 2010/2012 ... | reverse complement strand
AAAATGCGGCAAACATGCCTGAAACAAACGGGAAAGATGCTGCCGAGGTTCGAACTGCCGAATTTGATCTCCGCAATGTCAAAAGTGATGAAGAGCTGCGGGCCTGCGTTGATACGCTTCTGCAATGCACTGAGATTGCGTTCGATATTTGTGAACAGAGTGTCACGGTCGCTGCAATGATGCGTGAAGGCACAGTACTTTTCAATGCCTCGGTCGGAGGAGATCTGTTCAGTGCGGCATTGCTGCCCGAACAGGTTCTCTGCGCACTTAAGCCCGTCTTTGAGTCGGAAAAAATCAAAAAAACCGTATTTGATGCCAAATCAAAACGGCATATCCTTGCACCGTTCGGTGTTGCGCTCAACGGTGAAATTTTCGATGCCATGCTTGCGGATTACCTGCTTAACGCACTGCATCCCGCAAAAACACTTGATGTGCTTGCCGAGGAGAGCGGTATCGGTGAGCGCGGAGCGGCTGCGCTTATCGTTTTGAAACCGAAACTGGAACAAATGCTTGAACGCAGCGGCATGACGGAGCTGTATCGGAATGTTGAACTGCCGCTTGAACATGTGCTGTTTGATATGGAGAGCGCGGGGTTCATGCTCGACAGGGAGGTTTTATGTTCTCTCGGCGAAACCATGGCGGCGCGTTCCGAAGAGCTTGCGAAAGAAATTCACGCGCTTGCGGGGGGAAGTTTCAACATCCTTTCGCCGAAGCAGCTTTCCGTGGTATTGTTTGAAAAACTCAGCCTTCCGCCGCGAAAGAAAACAAAAACGGGATATTCGACCGACAGTGAGGTGCTTGAAGGGCTGAAGACCATGCATCCTATCGTGGGCAAGGTGCTTGAGTACAGATTCCTGACGAAACTCAAATCAACGTTCATAGATGCAATGCTCCAAAAAATCGGTTCGGACGGACGAATCCGCACAACCCTGAACCAGAATGTTACCGCAACGGGACGTATTTCAAGTCAGGAGCCGAATTTGCAGAACATTCCGGTCCGCACGGAGCTTGGACGCGAAATCCGCCGCGCTTTTGTTGCAAGCCCGGGCTGTGTTCTTGTCGGGGCGGACTATTCGCAGATAGAATTGCGCGTGCTTGCGCACATAAGCGGGGATGAGGCTTTGATTGCCGCATTCAACGACGGGGATGATATCCACACACGCACCGCGGCGGAGGTTTTCGGCGTCCCTAAGGACGAGGTGACGCGTGAAATGCGTTCTGCGGCAAAGGCTGTCAATTTCGGCATTGTGTACGGCATAAGCGCATACGGTCTCTCCGAACAATTGGATATTTCGCCGAAGAAAGCTTCGGAATACATTGAAAAGTACCTTGACCGCTGCACGGGAGTGCGGAACTATATGAAGGCTGCGGTTGAAAACGGCAGGGAAAAAGGCTATGCCGTGACCATTATGGGCAGAAGGCGCGAGCTTCCCGAAATCGTATCTTCAAACTACAATACGCGAAGTTTCGGTGAGCGCGTAGCGATGAATATGCCGATTCAGGGTTCGGCGGCAGATATAATTAAAGCCGCAATGGTGAAGGTTGCAAACAGTCTTAAGGAACAGGGACTCCGCGCACGGCTGATACTCCAGATTCACGATGAGCTGATTATAGACACACCGGAGGAGGAGACGGAGCGCGTGAAAGCTTTGCTTTCAGACTGCATGAGCAATGTTGTAAAGCTTCGCGTGCCGCTCAAAGCGGATGTTGAGTGCGGACACAGCTGGTTTGATACAAAGTAAAGCATTATCATAAAGAAACGGAGGAAGGAACCGACTCTATGTACAGCGAAAGAACAAATGGTTTTGACGCAAAAATCATTGCCGAAAACAAGCGCATTCCGCTGCTTGGGCTTACGGGAAGCATGGCGGCGGGCAAATCCACCGTTTCGGCAATGCTGGCTGAGCGCGGTTTTTTTATCGTTGATGCGGATAAAACGGCGCATGATGTGATTCAAACGGAAAAAGTCTTAAGGAAGCTTACTGATGCGTTCGGCGAGGGAATACTGGATGAATCGGGCAATATAGACCGAAAAAAGCTTTCTGTATGTGTATTCGGGGAAAAGAAAAACGAAGTGCAGGATAAAACCTGCCCTGGCAATGCGGCAAATGCTTCAGCGGAACGAATTGCAGCCGAGAAAAAGAGTCGCGTGGAGCTTCTGAATGATATTGTTCATCCTGCCGTGATTGAAAGCCTGCTCGAACAGGCGGAGACGGCGAAACAGCTTCCGGATTGCCGTGGGGTGGTGCTTGATGTGCCGCTGCTTATCGAAAGCGGGCTGCATAAAAGATGCGACAGCGTGATTCTTGTGACGGCGAATATTGAAACACGTTATGCCCGTATAATGAAGCGTGACGGGCTGTCGAGGCGCGAGGCGCGTGCAAGAATTGCGGCGCAGATGCCGCAATGGAAGAAAAAACGCTATGCGGATTACATAATCGAGAACGATACGACCGAGGCCGAGCTGCATTTGCGGGTTGATGAACTTATCGGAACATTGCAAAAAAATGCGGCGGAAAATAATGCACAGCCATTCTGCGAGGCATAAAACGCTCCCGCAGAAACAAAAATGCATATGGGGGCGGAGAATATGGCGAAAAAAGCTGCAAAAAGAAAAAATATACGCAAAAATACAGGCAGTCGGAAGAACGGCGGCAGAAACAGGCTTTGGATCATTTTTGCGGGCTGCTGCATTGCGCTTGCGCTTGCGGTCGCAGCTGTGTTCCAAAAACCTGTGCGGAGACATTTTTCTTATCCGATGGAATATGAAGCAGAGGTTCGACGCGCGTGCGAAAAATACGCTCTCGATCCCTGCCTTGTATTTGCGGTCATAAGAACGGAAAGTTTTTTTACTCCGGATGCCGTATCGGGTGCGGGCGCACAGGGATTGATGCAGATCATGCCCGAAACGGGCGAATGGATCGCATGGCGGCAGGGGAAAGAGTATGACGAAAGCAGAATATTCGAACCGGATTACAATATTGATTTGGGCTGCTGGCTGCTCTCGTTTCTTTTGGAAAAATACAACGGGGATGTTGAGCTTGCCGCCGCTGCATACAATGCAGGTCACAGCGCCGTGAACCGTTGGCTGGACGACCCGAAATACTATGACGGGAAAAATCTCACCATTCCGTACGAGGAAACAGAAAATTATGTTAAAAAGGTTAAAGATGCATATGAAAAATACCAATTTCTGCGCGAAAGCGAACATGAAGCGGGACGTGAATAGGGTCGAACCTGCAAGGCGGGTTTTGTTAAAAGCAGGAGCCGTTCTGCTTGCCGTCTTGGTGCTTTTCTGTACTGCATGCGGAAAGCGCGGCAGCGGCGACGCGATTCAGACGAATCTGCCGCAATCTGCGGCGCCGCAAACATCGGAACCCGTTCCGCAGCAGGGCGGAACGTTGAAACTCCCCATGCCGCGCAACCTGAATAAAGATAATCTGAATTATAATCCGCTGATAGCAACAACGGAGGAAGCACTTGGGCTCTATTCACTTGTTTTCGAGAGCCTTATCGGCATTGACGAAAGCAACAGACTCATTCCGTCGCTTGCCATTAACTGGAGCGCGGATGAAGAAAATGCAAATTCGTGGATTATTAACCTGCGCGAAAACGTCAAATGGCATTCGGGGGACATATTGACCGCGGGTGATGTTGTGTATACATTTAATCAGCTTTACACTCTCGGTTCCGAATCATACTATGCTTCTGCGCTTTCAAGCATCAATCGAATTGAAATAATAGACGCGACAACACTGCGCGTAACGATGAATTCTGCGGGCATCGGTGAGCTTTATTCGCTCAGCTTCCCGATAATACATGAGAATGCCGAACCGTTCACCGGGACGGGCGCATATCGTGCAAGCTACGTTTCAAACACAAAGATAACGTTAAAATCCAACGAGGAATGGTGGGACAGGCCGCCGTATATCGATACTGTCGAATTCCACGCAAGAGAATCAAACGCAACCGCGCTCGCCTCCTACGGTGCGGGGCAGCTTAATTTTGTGCCCACTGCGCTTCTGACCGTCGGACAATACAGCGAGGCGGGAAAAACCGTTGTTACGGATATGATGACTCAAAACATGGAAGTCATGCTTGTGAATCATAATCGCGCATTCGTGTCACGCGTTGAGTTCCGCCGTGCAATTGCACATGCACTGAACAGAACCAAGCTGATAACAAACGCTTACATGAACAGGGCTCGTGCTGCCGATGTTCCTGTGCCGCCGGATTCATGGCTGTATAACAGCAACGCCGTTCAATATGACTTTAACCTGAACAGCGCAAATGCAATTCTCGATGAACTCGGCAGCCGCGTCGGTGCGGACGGGCGGAGAACGCTGAACGGAAGCCCGATTGAGCTTACGCTTTTAACAAGCGGAACAACCGAAAACACCGTTCGAAGCGAGGCGGCGGGCATGATTGCCGAACAGCTTGCGGCCGTCGGCATAACGGTGAATGTTGTGACCGCTGCACATTCATACGGCAGCGCGGACAGCGAATACATGACCGCGCTTGCGGCGGGCGATTGGGATCTTGCATTGTGCGGCTTTAATCTTGCGCAAAGCAATGACCTTGAACCTTATCTCGGTGTAAACGGGAAGAATAATTTCGGGCATTACAATGCAGGCTTATATTCCGGGGTTTCGGCCGCACTTAACAAAATGAACGCTGCTGCGGATGAGGAATCCCTTCGCAATGCCGCATATGAGCTGCAAACCGCTTTTGCCGATGAGCTTCCGTTCATTGTGCTTTATTTTCGCCTGAACAGCGTTGTGTACTCCGCAAAGCTTCAGGAAATCGGAACGATGCGCGAACCGGCTTTGCTGCGGAACATAAAAAACTGGTATTTTATAAAATAAAATCATGTCAGTCACGGAGCCGCTTCAGCAGTTCGCCGCCGTGTTCTTTGAGCCATTTTTCCTGCGTGCGATAGGTTGGAAAAACACGAAGGACTTCGGCATAGAATTTTTGCGAGTGGTTCATTTCCCTGCGGTGACAAAGTTCATGAACAACAACGCTGTCCAAAACCTCCGGCGGGGCAAGCATTAAAAGGCAGTTGAAATTCAGATTGCCTTTGCTGCTGCAGCTTCCCCAGCGGGAGGTTTGGTTTCGAATCGTTATTCGCCCGTATGTGACGCCGATGAGCGGAGCATAGTACGCAGCGCGCGCGGGAATCACTTTCAGAGCTTGTTGAGCAAGGTTATGAAGCTCTTCGGGCGTCAGTTTCGGGATGCTTTCCGCAGCTGCTTCGCGGGAACGTGATTTTGCAAGATGGGTCTCAATCCATTGCCTGTTTTTTTGGATGAATCGCCTGATATCATCATCTGCTGCCTGATGCGGGGCGCGAATGATAAGCCGACCCTGCTTGATTTCGGCAGCAAGTGTTTTTCGGCTGCTTTTAATCAGTTCATATTCCGGTTCGTTTTGCATTGATTTCTCCGAGTTGATATGATGTTTCAATTTTAGCACAGGAGCGGACCGTTAGCAAGTTTCACTTAATTATTGCTGTTCGTAACAAACTAAGTTTTTTCTTTAAATGCCTTGACTTTTCTTAAAAAATGTATTAAACTTGAAAGGTATATACCAAGGCGGAAAGCGCAGCCATATTTATTTTTCATCCGGGTGCGCGGACTGCCGCATTTATTGGAGATTTATATGGATTTATTTGACAAATGCAGGGTTGAGATAGTCGAGAAGGCAACAGCCGAAAACGTTTATCCCTATTTCCACCAAATCGAATCGAAACAGGCTCCGGAAGTCATCATGGAGGGTTCACGGCGCATAATGCTCGGTTCAAACAACTACCTTGGGCTGACTTCCAATCCCGACGTTATTGCGGCGGGCGTGCGTGCACTCGAAAAATACGGATCGGGCTGTTCAGGTTCGCGTTTTTTGAACGGCACGCTTGATTTGCATGTTCAGCTTGAGTCGGAGCTTGCTGATTTTTTGAACAAAGAAGATGTTATGACATTCTCAACGGGTTTCCAAAGCAATTTGGGCATCATCAGCGCGATTGCGGGTCGAGGCGATTACATTTTCTGCGATAAGGAGAATCATGCAAGCATTTATGACGGCTGCAAACTGAGCTACGCAAAGACGATTCGCTTCAACCACAGCGATATGGCACACCTTGAGACTGCGCTTCAGAGTGTTCCGCTTGAATCGGGCAAGCTTATTGTGACAGACGGCGTGTTCAGCATGGGCGGCGATATATGCAAGCTGCCCGAAATTGTTGAGCTTGCGCAAAAATACAAAGCGCGCGTTATGGTTGACGATGCTCACGGTCTCGGCGTTATCGGAAACGGCGGCAGAGGTACGGCAGATTATTTCGGTCTGACCGATAAGGTTGATATCATAATGGGCACCTTCAGCAAGTCACTCGCTTCCCTCGGCGGCTATATGGCGGGCGATAAGCGCGTTGTGAACTATGTTCGTCATGCCTCGCGTCCGTTCATCTTCTGCGCAAGCATTCCGCCCGCAAACTGCGCAACGGCGATTGAGGCACTGCATATTCTCCGCAGTCATCCCGAAATGCCCAAGAGGCTTGTTGAACTTGCGGCTTATATGCGCAAAGGGCTGCTGGAACGCGGCATTGCCATACGCGACAGCATAACGCCGATTATCCCCATCTATACCTATGATGAAATGCGCACCCTCCGCAAGGCAAAGGAATTGTTTGATGCGGGTGTTTATGTGAACCCGGTTCTGCCGCCCGCAACGCCTCCGGGAGAGAGTCTGCTCCGCACGAGCTATATGGCAAACCACACCGAAACTATACTTGACGAGGCTCTCGATATTATTGAGAGAATTGTAAAAAATGACTGATAAACCGAAAAGAATCGTACTTATCACCGGTGCTTCGGGCGGAATCGGGCTTGCGGCTGCAAAGCTGTTCTTTGCCAAGGGAGACAGAGTGTACGGATTGAGCCGCCGTCCGTGCCCGGAAGCGGGAATTGAGAGCATTTGCGCCGATGTTACGGATGAGGCTGCCGTCCGCAATGCGATTAAAACCGTTGTCAGCCGTGAGGGTAGGCTTGACGTTCTTATCTGCAATGCCGGGTTCGGAATTTCCGGTGCGGTTGAGTTCACAGCCTATGCGGATGCAAAACGCCAATTTGACGTTAACTTTTTCGGCACTTCCAACTGCATACGTGCGGCCTTGCCCGAAATGCGCAGGCAGGGGAGCGGTATGATAATCGTAACAAGCTCGGTTGCGGGAATGCTGTCCATACCTTTTCAGGCATATTACTCGGCATCAAAAGCTGCACTGAATTCGCTTGTGCTTGCAACGGCCAACGAAGTGCGTCCGTACGGGGTTCGCGTTGCGGCAATCATGCCCGGCGATATTAAAACAGGTTTTACTGCTGCAAGAACAAAATCGAGTGCGGGCAGCTCCGATTATGCTGCACTTTCGAAATCCGTTGCAACAATGGAACGCGATGAGCAGAACGGCATGTCCCCCGATGTTATTGCGCGGTGCATGTATTCGGTGTCCCGCAAACGCAATCCGAAGCCGCTTCGCTCCGTCGGGCTGCAATACAAAGCCTGCTGCCTGCTCGGAAAGTTTCTGCCCTGTCGGCTGTCAAATTGGATAGTCGGCAAAATGTATGCATCAAAATAACAAACGGACATTAACGGTATTCAGCGTTGTTTGATACCTCAGCTGCGGCTGCAAAAAACAAAACCCGCCGACGGATGCTTGACGTCAGCGGGTTTTTTATAAACATAATTGCATGTGCCATGCAAGAGCATTTTCGCTCCCGACAGCGGCTTCCGTCAGAATCGGAAATAGATGAACGGATTATATCCGCTTGAAACGAGCGATGCAGTGCAGAGAACCAGCGCAATCAGCACAAGTGCCGCATCGGCATAGCCGCACCACGCTCTGTTTTCGATTTTTTTATGAAGGTTGCTGACCAACGGGGTGGAGGCAATGATTGAAATGATCAGCACGGGAAGATAAGCAAGCACATAAACCAATGCATCATGCGAAATCAAGCCGACACTGCCGCCGTTGAAAAGCGAAACAATGAAATCACGCATCTGCCCCATGTCCGTGAAGTCGAACAGAACCCATCCGAAGGTGAAAAGGAATATCGCATACAGGTGGGAAAGGAATGCGGGGGCCTTTTCAAGATATTTCCCGAGGAACAGTTTTTCGATAATGATGATGATCCCGAAATACACTCCCCAAAGCACGAAATTCCAGCTTGCACCGTGCCAAAGTCCGGTGAGCATCCAAACGATTGCGGTGTTAAGCAGGGTGCGCGCAAGTCCGCGGCGGTTGCCGCCGAGGGGAATGTAGACGTATTCCTTGAACCATGTGGAAAGGGAGATATGCCATCTGCGCCAGAATTCGCTGATGCTGCGGGAAATATAGGGGTAATCAAAGTTTTTGAGGAACTCAAACCCGAACATTCGGCCGAGACCTATTGCCATATCTGAATAGCCGCCGAAATCGAAATAGATATGCAGTGTATATGCAATGATTCCGACCCATGAACCGAGAACACCGTTGGCTGCGGAGCTTTCGCGGAGAACGTTCCAAAGAGCGATAAGCTGATTTGCAAGCAAAACTTTTTTTGCAAGTCCGACAGTGAAAAGCTTTATTCCGGAAGCAAACTGAGCAACGTTTTCGTGCCTGTTTTCAAGCTGATCCGCAATGTCGCGATAGCGCACGATCGGGCCCGCGATAAGCTGCGGGAAGAGTGCGACATATGTACCGAAATACACGGGGTTCTTTTGAACAGATGTGTCGTTGCGGTAAACATCGATAACATAGCTCATTGCCTGGAAGGTATAGAACGAAATGCCTATGGGCAGAGGTATTATCGGCGTTGCATAGCTGCGCATGAACGGAAAAACGGCTTTCAGCGTGTCAACAACAAAGCCCGTGTATTTGAATACGCCCAGCAGCGCAAGGTTCAGCACAACGGAAGCAACGAGTACAGCCTTGCAGCGTTTTTTGTTGTTTCGATATTTTCCGACAAGCAAACCGGCAAGCCAGTTGAACGCTATGGAGAATATCATCAAAAGCACAAAACTCGGTTCGCCCCAGCCGTAGAAAATAAGGCTGAGAACACAGAGAATTACGTTTCGATAAACGCGATTAGGCACTGCATAATACAGTGCCAAAGTTACAACAAGATAGATGAAGATGAACAGCAGACTTGAAAAAACCATCAGCCGATGTTCTCCTGCATGATTTTCATGAGAGCATTGTAGTCGTTGCCCGCAACCATGTAAACATAATTGCCGACGCGATGCACTTCCACAGGATCGAGTTTTGCGGTCTCGGCGGGTGCATATTCTTTTGCAACCTTGCGGAGCCTGTCAAGTCGATTCTGAAGAATACTTTGCAGTTCCTCGGCATATGCCGCATCGGAAACCTCAAAAATCGAAACTTCGCCGACTGTGACCGCATAGTTTTCCGACAGGTACATTGTCCACTGCGCAAGCTTTGTTTTATCGATTCCGTAAACCTCTTCAAGATCCCTCTCGGGCACTTTTGTCATTGACGGAAGCTGACCGGATTCAACAAGCTTTGTGTAAACCGCTTCAACATCCGCCTGCTTAGGCTGAGTTTCATTGCCTTTGCAGCCGATGAAAAGGAGCATAGCAAGAGCAAGAACGGCAGAGAGTGCAAAGGATACAGTGCGTTTCATTGTTTTTCCTCCATGATATCTTTTCGGATAATAAAACCCGAGGAGCATCTTTCTGTGTGTCGACCGAAATTATATTGCACAAAGTCGGTCTGAATAATTCATAAACGGCAGTTCAAACGCTTGGATTATTCGAAAACAAGCCTTCCTTGACCGGTTATATGCCTTGCGGCAAGACTGCGAAGGACATCCGCCCAAACCGCATATGCGGAGTAGGTTTGATGAACGTAGTTGTCGGAGCAGTACTCCTTGGGGAGGAAGCCGCCCTCGTCAATAAGATTGCTTGCGATATTAACAAATTCATAGCCGTTTTCGCGGCACATTTCGGCAAGCAGTTTGTTAAGTGCGTAAATATTCTTATTATTCAGCATTTTATGCTCGCTGCCTTTGAACATATACATTGCACTGATAACGTAAATCTCCGTTTCGGGGCTTTCGCGGCGAATGTTCGAAATGACTTCGGCATAGTTGTCCGCGGTGCCCTGAACACCCCAAATGGAAATGTCGTTCAATCCGAACAGAATGAAGACCTTTTTTGCCCCCATTTTCTTAACGGCGTCCCAAATATAGCATTGTTCTCCACCGTAAAGGGGATGCATACTGGAATCCGAAATCGGCTCGAGCGCATGTCCGACACCGTAGCTGCCTTCGCAGAAAAAGCGCGTATTTCCGAAGAATTCGGGATTTTTTTCGAGCATGCGATTGTTATAGTCTTTCCAACCGATGGTGATTGAATCCCCGATAAACACGGCATCGGAAAACCAGCTTTCACATTCAGTATTACTTAAACCGTAAGTTTCCGTGGGCATTGTGTTGCGTGCGGGTGCGGTTTCACTGCCGAGGGACACGATACTTTCGGTATCCGGAGCTTCATTCGGCGTGGGATTAATATCCGATGTTACTTCCGAAGTGGGTACACTTGTGGATAAACCGCTGTTTGGGGTTGCACTGTCTGCGACCGAACCCTGTTGGGTTGCGGAAGCATCGGTTTGGTTGGGGGATGCGCTGCCGCCGATGTCGATAATGAGATCATCCGTTTTTTTGCATGCAAATAACCCTAATGCAAGCAAACAGGCAAGCAGAGCAGCAACAATTTTACCTAACTTCATAAAACTAAGCCTCATAATATTGTTTTTCGCGGCACTATGAAAGTGCGGTATGCGTACCCGCAGCTGCCGCTTCTGTTGAAGAATTCTACCACATTGGTGCGGGCTTGTCAATTGCAAGCGCAATGCAGCTCACAAAATCCGAATCCGGTTGCTTTTTTGCCGCAAAATCAAATATCCCGAAACACCGAAATCCGATAAAAAAGATATCAGCCCTGCGCAATGATGCCTGCAATACCGGCGTCAAGCATTTCGGTCAGTTCCGCTCCCGATTCGCTCACAACATAATAAACATAGCAGCCGTTACGTTTAATCTGAGTGTTTTTAATCTTGTCATACTGCTCAATGCTGTAGCTTTCAGCGAGCTGAGCCTGTGCCTGAATTCGTGCCTTGAAGATTCGTTCAAGCGTTTTGGCATAAGCTTCATCAACGGCTTTGAATATTGCGGCTTCATCCGCCGATGACGAGGGGTTTTCTGCGATATAAAACACGGAGTCCTCAACCTTTTCCGTTTCGATTCCGAAAACGGGAAAGTAATCTTCGGTCGGAACGGCAGTCAGAGCCGCCATTTTGCCTGTGCTGCTGATTTCGTCAAAAAGCTGCTGCAAGGTCTTCGCACTGCTGTTTCCGGTGCATCCGAAGCAGATGCAGAATGCGAGCAGAAGTGATGCTGCGCCGATAAAAAGCATAATACGTTCGGCTGTTTCGGAATGTTTTTTTGTTTTTTGATTCATTGTATTGCTGCCTATGTCCTTTCCTTGCTCAATCCAAAGTATTGAGCGATGATAATAGCGGTTAAGCCGACATTATTTAATGACGCAGCGTCACGCACCGCTGTTTGATACAGTGATGCGCGCAGGCTTATCTTCCGTGCAGGTTTTCTGTGCGGTATCGGAAGTGCTGCCGAAATGCTCCGTGCTTCTTGAGTATCCGCGAACTATCGCATAACATGCACTGCTGCAAACTATGATATGTTCCTGCATATCGATTCCGACTTCGTTGAGCAGAAGCCTGAGGCGCCGCGTATTTTCAATATCAAGTGCGGAGGGCTTCGGATCGCCGGACGGATGATTGTGCGCAATGATTATTGCGTTCGATTTTTGTGCGAGTGCGATCTCAACAATTCGCCTTAACGAAAACGGCGTTTCGGAGCTGTTTCCCCGTCCCACAATTTCGCTGTAGGTTACGGCGGATTTTGCGTTGAGACAAACCGCAAGGCAAACCTCCTCGCGTTCTTCCGCAATCAATGCACTGCAAAAATCCATTGCATCATCGGTATTTTTCAATTGTTTCCCGGCTGCGTCGGCAATTTTTGCGCGAAAATTGATATCACCGACCAATTTAATCAAAATGGCCGTGCTTTGCGAAACCCCTTCTTCCGCAAGTTCGGAAAAGCTTGCTTCAAGCACTCCGCGGAGTGAACCGAAACGGTTGACCAGACGATGTGCAAGCGGATTTACATCCCGCCGGAGAATGGCATAAAACAGCAGAAGTTCAAGCAGCTGATGATCCCTGAGAGCATCGCTTCCGTTGCTTTTGATATAGCTTTCACGCAGTCGCTTTCGGTGTCCCTCGTGAATATTGCTGCATGTTTTATCGCTCAAAACTGTTTCTCCGTATTCACTGTCAAATTGTTTACTTTATGCTGCCGAAAGCGCGGCGGTTAATCCTGCTGCGCAGCAAGTCGAACGTATTCGCGCGCCAGAAGGTGCACACGTTCGTAATCTTCACTTTTTATTGCAGCTGCATTAAAAATCCCCGTGCTGATGCCGTATGCGCACGCACCCGCCTTTTTAAAGAGCAAAAGGTTTTCGGGTGTAACTCCGCCGACAGCCGCAACAGGAATATGCCTGAGAGGTGCTTTGATCGCTTTGAAGTATTCCACTCCGAGTGCACCGGCGGGGAACAGCTTCACAATATCCGCGCCTGCCGCATGAGCTGCCGTGATTTCCGTCGGCGTCATTGCGCCCGGAATCGAAATCAGCCCGCGCCGCTTTGTTTCCTTGATTATATAGCAGTCACTGTTCGGCGAAACAATATATTTCGCTCCCGCCTGTGCTGCAATGCTGAGCTGTTCAAGCGTCAGCACCGTGCCTGCGCCGACAGCCAGTACAGTGCCGAATCTGCGAACAAGTTTATCCAATGCTTCGCCCGCAATTTCGGGTGCAAGATTTTGCTCAAACGTAATTTCAACGGCTTTGATTCCGCCGCGTGCAGCCGCATCAACGGCGCGAAGCAGAGTGTCGCCGTAATTGCCGCGGGATATTGCAATGATGCCGTTTTCAAGTATTTTTTCAAGCGTGTTGTGTGATTCGATTTTTGCCATTGCTGCAACCTCTTTTATCATATGGGCAGATACGCCCGAATTTAACAAAAAGTTATTTATAACGGAACGGGATTGAAACGGTGTCACACAAGCCCGGCATATCCGTTTTGGCGCAAGCCTTCGTAAACGACGATTGCCACGGAGTTTGAAAGGTTGAGTGAACGCAGACCTTTTCGCATGGGAATGCGAATTGCATCCGAGCTGCGCCTTGAGAGCAGTTCCTGTCCGAGTCCCGCCGTTTCCTTTCCGAAAACAAGAAAATCGCCGGGCAGGAATTGCGCTTCGGCAAAGCTTGCTTCCGCATGGGTGGAAAGCAGATGAAACCGTGCATCGGGATGAGCCGCTTCAAGTTCTTCAAAGCTGTCGTAATAGTAAATCTCAAGCTCGTTCCAGTAGTCCAAACCGGCGCGCTTCAAATACCTGTCATCAACGGAAAAACCGAGGGGACGAACAAGGTGCAGCCTGCAGCCGGTGACGGCACAGGTTCGGGATATATTGCCGGTGTTTTGCGGTATTTCCGGCTGAACCAAAACAATGTTAAACATACTCGTTAATCAGGCGATTTGTGTAAATCCCTGCAAAACATAGCGAAACTTTTTGAAAAGGAGCCGAGAAAAAACGAGCAAGCATTTTTGGCGGAAACCTCCTTTAGGCGGTGTTTCGTTGATTTAATTAAAACTTTCTCGGTCGGTGTGGTCGCTCCCGCGCGGCACCGAAGATGCGGAACGGGAGCGGCGGCCGATGCGGGAAACGGTCCGAATAAGCAAATACGGAACGCTTCCCGAAAACAGTCCGAAATAAGCGGAATCGGCTTAAAATCGGCAGAAACGGAAAACAGTTATGACCTCAGAACCGCATCAAGACGGAATTTGAGAGCCTTCAAAATGGTATTCACTGCGCGGTTGATGTCTTCATCAGTAAGCGTGCGTTCATCGGAACGGAGTTCGAAGCTGAATGCCATGCTCTTCTTGCCTTCGGGGATGCCCTTGTCGCCCGCTTCTTTGGGATAGTAGACATCGAATACCTTTGCGTTTTCAACAATAACCTGTGTCTTGGCTGTGTTGATGATGTCAATGACAGTCTGTGCTTCAATGTTCCTGTCAACAACAACCGCAATATCACGCGGCACGATCGGGAATTTGGGCAAAGGTCTGTATTTGCGTGAATTGTTTGTGTGCGCCGCAAGCTTGTTGAAATCGATTTCGGCAAGGTATGCGTTGCAGCTCAGGCCGAAATTCTTTTCAACGCGGGGGTGAGTGCAGCCCATTTCGCCGATGACTTCGCCGTCAATTGAAACAACGGCTTTCTGGCCGGGGTGCAGATACGCTCCGCCTCCGCGCTCAAACCTTGCGTTCTCAATGCCGAGTATTTCGAACAGCTTTTCAATTATACCTTTAAGCGTGAAAAAGTTTTCGGCATTGCGGACATTTCCTGCACCGCCGTATGCGATAATGCCGAGCATCTTGCGTTCCTCGGGCAGATCGGGGTTGTTGAAGTGAACATTGCCGATTTCGAAGAACCTGCCGTGACCGCTCTTTTTGTTGCAGTTTGTGCGCATCGTGCGGAGCAGGCCGCCGATGAGCGTTGTGCGCATAAGGCTTTGATCCTCGCCGAAGGGGTTTTGCAGGCGAACGGTGTTGCGCTTTTCGTCGTTCTCCGGAATAAGCAGCAGATCATATTCCTGCGGAGATGTGAAATTGTAATTATAAAGCTCCATGAAGCCCATTGCAGCCATTGTATCCTTCACCCTGTCTTCAATTATGACGGAGCGGGAAAGCCTGCCTTGGAAGGAATCGCCGTGCATAAGCGTAGGCTCAATGTTATCGTAGCCGTAAAGCCGCCCGATTTCTTCAGCAATATCCCAGTCGGTTTCGATTCCGTCTTCAATATCCGTGCGGAAGTGAGGAACCTTGATACGCAGCTTGTTTTCACAAACCTCAGCGGGAATGCTGATGCTCGAAAGCAGCTCCGCCATGGATTCTCCGCTGAGTTTCGTGTTAAGAATACGGTTGATATGACAAACATCCGCATTCACGACTTTTTCGGAAATATCCGCATTGCAAACGTCGATCATGCTGCCGATGACCCTGCCGGCTCCGAGAATGTCAACAAGCTCAATCGCGCGGTTGACCGCAAGCTCCGCATTCACGGCTTCAACGCCCTTTGTGAACCTTGCGGAGGAGTCGGTTGAATGATGCAGCTTCTGCGTTGTGCGGCGAATGTTTGCTGCGTTGAACACCGCACTTTCGAACAGCGTGACCTTTGTATTTCCGGTGATTTCGGAATTCAGTCCGCCCATGACGCCTGCGATGCCGACGCCCTTATGCGGGTCGGCAATGAGCAGCATATCCGGTGTTACGGCACGTTGTTTGCCGTCAAGCGTTGTTACAACCTCGCCCTCAACGGCATTGCGAACAACAATATGCGCATCTTCAATGCAGGCAAGGTCGAATGCATGCATCGGATGACCGTATTCGAGCAGAACATAATTTGTGATATCAACAATATTGTTTATCGGACGGATTCCCGAAAGCTTCAGACGCAGCTGCATCCATTTCGGTGAGGGCTCGATTTTCAAATCGGTCACAACCCTTGCGCAATAGCGCGGGCAAAGGTTGGGATTAAGCACGGTGACCTTTGCATAATCCGCCGCACTGCCGCTGCCGGCAACGGGTTTGATGACAGGTTCGTGGAATTTCTGACCGAGAGCACTCGCAGCCTCGCGGCAGAGGCCGATAATGCTTTGACAATCGGGGCGGTTGGGCGTGAGTTCAATATCGAAAATGACATCGTCAAGCCCGAGTGCTTCCTGAATGCGCATACCGTTTGTGTATTTTGTGCCGTCGTTCAGAATCAGAACGCTGTCCGCACCCGCGCCCTCGTATTCAACATCGTTGATGCCGAGTTCCGCACCGCCGCAGAACATTCCGCTGCTCAGCACACCGCGCATCTTTGTGGGCTTTATTTCCGTGCCGTCCGCAAGGATCGCGCCGTCCAGCGCAACGGGAACCTGACAGCCTTCGTACACATTAGTCGCATTGGTAACGATAACAAGTTCGTTTTCCGCGCCGATATCGATATTGCAAACGCGCAGCCTTTCCGCATTCGGGTGCTGCTCAATATGCGTTATTGTGCAGACAACAACGTTGCTGACCTTCATTTCGGGAATGATATCCGCAACCTCGAATCCGCGCAGGAGCATTTTTGAAGCAAACTCTTTGTGCGTTACGTTATAGTCAACATAATCTTTCAGCCATTTAAGCGGTAGTTTCCTCCTTAATTACAGCTGCCTGAGGAAACGCGCATCGCCTTCGTAAAGCAGGCGAATGTCGCTGATGCCGTATTTCAGGCACGCAACACGGTCAACTCCGACGCCGAATGCAAGCGCGGACCATTCGTTGGGATCGAGTCCGCAGTTTTGAAGTTCATGCGGGTTTGTGATGCCGCAGCCCATAATCTCCATCCAGCCCGTGCCCTTGCAGGAGCTGCATCCCTTTCCGCCGCAGATCGTGCAGGAAATATCAACCTCGGCAGAAGGCTCCGTGAACGGGAAATAACTCGGGCGGAGGCGTGAGCGGACGTTCTCGCCGAAAACGGCCTTAACAAAAGTGTCGATAGTGCCTTTCAAATCGGCAAATGTCAGGTTTTTGTCAACAACAAGCCCTTCAATCTGCATGAAAACAGGGCTGTGGCTTGCATCGGGCTCGTCAACGCGGAAAACTCTTCCCGGAATAACAAGGCGGAACGGGGGCTTAAGCGCCATAAGCGCGCGCGCTTCGCAGGGGGATGTGTGCGTGCGCAGCAGAACCCTGTCGTTGATGTAGAAGGTATCCTGCATATCCCTTGCGGGGTGATCCGGCGGAAGGTTCAGCTTTGTGAAGTTAAAATCGTCATATTCGATTTCGGGCCCTTCAAAGGTTGTGAAGCCCAATCCGACAAGCGCATCGCGGATTTCGCGATATACCTTGGTAAGCGGGTTGAGCTTGCCGGACGGCAGCTCGATAATGCCCGGAAGGGTAACGTCAACGGTTTCGTCTTCAATGCGCTTTTGCTCTGCAAATGCATCAAGCATTGCTTTTCGTGCTTCAAGTGCTTCGGCAATGGACTGTTTAACCTCATTGGCCGCTTTGCCGAGCTGCGCGCGCCTTTCGGCAGAGAGTTTGCCCATTGTGCGCAGAATAGCCGTCAATGCGCCGTTTCTGCCCAAAACGGAGGTGTTCAGTTCGGACAGCTCTTCTTCGCTTTTGATGTTCTCAAGCCGCTTAAGCGCGTCCTCACGGATTTTTGCAAGTTCGTCAAGCATTTTGTTTTTCTCCTTTATTTTTTCAAATCAAAGAAATTTGTTCCGCAAAATAAATCAAGCGCATCCGTCCCTGAGGGACGAGTGCGCTTTTCTCGTGGTACCACCCTGTTTCACAGCCCGAAACGTGCCGAATGCATCCGCGAAATTGCGCTCACAAACAGCAACAGTCTAAGGCTGCCTCAAAAAGACTTTATCGGGTCTGACGCGGCAGCGACTACACATTTGCCCCGGTCCAAACCCGCTTTTGTCCGTGAATGAGCCCGAAGAGTACCGACGGACACGGCACGGCGCAAATTCGAGATTCGGAAGGCAAAACTTCACCGCTGCGGCTCCGGAGCGAACTTTATGAGCTTTAATTGCAGCTCGCTCCCAGCAAATGCGAACCTCTCTTGGGCAACCGCCGCTCTTTTCTCCATCAAAGCCAAATTTAATTTGATGAGAATTCTAACACTTATTTTTGGCAATGTCAATCCAAATTAACAATATAAAACGCAAACACAAACAGGTAAAGAAAATATATATAACTTTTTTAAAAATAATGCTTGACAACCGCTTCCGTGCGTGGTATCATAGCTCCTGCATTGTGGAGCGAGAGTTCCAAAGGCAATGACCATCGCGGGGTGGAGCAGTCGGTAGCTCGTCGGGCTCATAATCCGAAGGTCGGGGGTTCAAGTCCCTCCCCCGCAACCATTTCAATTGCGGTCGTGCATCAGCCCCTCCGCACGAATACGGCGGCATAGCTCAGCTGGCTAGAGCATTCGGTTCATACCCGGAGTGTCATCTGTTCGAATCAGATTGCCGCTACCAAACAAAGGAAGCATTCACCCGATTGCTTCCTTTTGTTTTGCAAAATGAATTCCGTTGCTCTTTCAGCAAAAAATGCAAAGGGTGAAAAAATGAACGAAAGAAAAAGCAGCAGCGCAAAGAGGATGAATAAGGTATGCATTCTGTCAGCGATTGAACAGTTTGTAAAGAAAAATACCGTAATGGTCATTGCGCTTTCGGCTGCGGTCATAACCATGTTTTTTGTGCCTCCGGATAAGCTTTATTCGGGGTATTTCGATTTCAAAACTCTGACATGCCTGTTCTGCGTGCTTGCGGTTGTGTGTGCGCTGAAGAACATTAACTTTTTTTACATGCTGGCACGCAAAATAGTTCGGCTTTTTAAAAACGCCCGCATGAGCGTGCTTGCCCTTGTGTACATAACTTTTACCGGTTCCATGCTGATAGCAAACGACATGGCTCTGCTGACGTTTTTGCCGCTGGGATTTTTTGTGCTCACAACAACGCACAAAGAAAAATACATGGCATTCACTTTCATAATGCAGAATATAGCCGCAAACCTCGGCGGAATGCTGACTCCGTTCGGAAATCCGCAGAACCTGTATCTTTACACAAAGTTTGAAATCCCGAACCTTGAGTTTATGCGTATCATGGCACCGCCTTTCGTTTTTTCGGTCGCTCTTATCACGTTTTGCTGTCTGGTATTTGTAAAGCCGGAACCGCTGGAGCTGAGCGATGAAAAGTTTCGGCTTCCGCCGGTGCGTCTTGCGGTTTACCTTGCGCTTTTTGCGTTGGCAATTGCGATAGTTTTCAGAGGAATTCCGTATTGGATAGGCTTGGTTATAATACCGGCTGTTTTGCTTGCGGCGGACAGAAAGGCACTGCTCGCAGTTGATTGGCCGCTGCTGCTGACATTTGTATTCTTCTTTATTTTTGCGGGAAATATGAGCAGAATAGGCATCGTTCGGCAGTTTCTGTCGGGGCTTTTGGAGTGGAACACGCTTGTGTTCAGTGTTCTTTCGTGCCAGTTCATAAGCAATGTTCCGTCCGCAATTCTGCTTTCACAGTTCACGGAAAACTATGCGGATCTGCTTGTCGGAGTAAATATCGGCGGCGTCGGCACACTCATCGCATCGCTTGCAAGCCTCATCACTTTCCGTGAATATGTAAAGCATAATCCCGGAAAATCAGGAGCATATGTAAAAGAGTTTTCCCTGTTTAATTTTTCCTTTCTCATATTGCTGACGGGGTTCATGCTTCTGCTTAAAACCGCCGCGCAGCACGGCTCTTAAAAAAGTCGCTTAAATGTCACAAAAACAAACAGCCCTTTCCGATGTCGATGCATTCGGAAGGGCTGTTTATGCATACTTTGCGTACCGTACAGTTGATTGGAACAATACGGTGAATGTCTGGATACTCACCCCTCACCGTTTCGCTGCAAACTCACGGCCGCGGGCGGATTCCGTCGCCTATTTGCGATGAAACGATCGCATGAAGGTCTATGATGAACCAATCTCCGATAATTATTTTGCTCTTTTCAACAAAGCCGGAACGGTGTCCGATTCGAACATAGTACCAGTCCCCGATTTCAAACCAAACGCGGATCTGTGCACCTTCACTGAGTGACACGATTTCGGCTGCATATTGAGAAGGGGAGGTACGAAGGGCGGCCGCTTCGGTTGTTTTTGCCTCGCAGACTCTTTGCTGCGCAGCAATGGGCGACGGGAAAAGCTTAACATCGATATAATCGCCGCGAACATAGCCGAGTTTGCCGTCCGCAATGCAGCAAATCCAACCGTTAACGGCATTGATAACGTCAACATGCGTGCCCGTGCTGAACTTGCCCAAACTTGTGAATGATGCGGAGGGACCGGAACGAAGGTTGACATTGGTCGTGTTGAACTCGCCGTATGCTTTGATATTAAGGCTGTATGCAAAAGGACGCTCGGGATTCAGCTCGCAAACATCGGTAAGCTTCATTTTCCCATAGTAAAATTTAAGCACCTGCTGATACGTCTGACCCTCACGCGCCCGCGCCTGAGCACCGTATTGCGACATTCCGAGACCATGCCCGTAGCGGCAGAAATAGATGTTGTAACCGGTGCTCGTCGGTTCTCCCCAGTACATCTTATAATTTTTTGTAAAAACACCTTCAGCTTTCAACCTGTCGGCTGAAAACCCGAAGGAAACTTCCTGCTCGCCGCTGCCGGTGCCAACAAGAATACGCACATCAACATTCGCCATGTTGCGTTCGCAGTTTTCGAATTTCGGTGTGTTCACATCCGTTTCAAGAATTGAAATGAGCCGAACGGAAGATCCGACAATTTTTTTCGCCTCTTTGCGAAGGAGAGCGTTAAATGCTTCGTTGTCGGATATTTCTCCGTATGTAATTTCAAGATTCTGCCTGCAGGCAGGATTGGCTTCATAAAAGTCAATGTCATCAAGACGGATTTCATACAGCGGGTCAAGCGAATCATATCCGAAAAGGTGCGACGGCAAAGCGGTCTCTCCGCCGTTTGTTGCACCGTAAAACGCAAGAGGGATTTCGTTATCGACGGACAGAATGACGCCCGTTGTTTCAACGCAGGCACGCATACATTTTTCGTAGCCGGGTTTATAGCCGCGATAACCCTGATAGTTAAACGAATCGGTTATATCATAATCATCACCGGGCATGGTAAAGCCGAATGCATAGGTTCTTGAGGCGACCGCCTGGCATTTGAGTGATTCGATGGGGCAGGACTCGCTCATTTCGTAAGGCACGATGCCATAGAGATAATGCGCCGTCGGAATATGGTTGATGACTCGGAGCGTTCCGTCATCATTGATGCGGAAAACAAGGTTGCCCAAGTATTTCCTTTCGTTTGCGTTTCCGCTGCAAAAGAGCTGGAGCCAACCGGCGGATTCGTTGTAATTCACGCGCATAAGCGTTATTTCGGAACCCCGATAAACGGTCGAACCGCCCGAGCTGAGCGTAATTTTACCGTCTTCAACGGTGACGGCAGCTGTGCGGGGGGAGCTTTCGCTGCCGACAACAGCACGCATATTTTCCGCAACATAATATGCGCCGCAAAGCTCAAGGCGAACACTTGCCGTTTCTCCGACGGACAGCTTGACATTTATAAACGAAAAATCAGAATTTACACTTCTTCGCACATCGCGCTTCAGTTTCGGAACACCGTCGGCAGTCATAGGAATGCCGCTTGAAGATTCCCGTTCATCGTTCGAACGGAGATTATCGGCTGCTCTGCCGGTTTGGGTTTCGGCAAAGTCCGCCGTAAAGCTTGCGGCTGTCGATGCTGCCGCAGGCAGTGCCGCGCCGAGTGCGATCGCAGCAAAAAGAAGCACGGCGATCGATGATGAAATAAACCTTTGCAGTCGTGTTTTTTTGTTATTCATTAAAACTTATCCTCCTTTTTCGTTCAAGAATTGTGCGAACGGCCTCCGAAGCAAGAGCAAGCCCGAACGCTCCGGGAACAAAGGGTACGCTTGCGGGTGCGTTCAGCTTCATATCCGGATCCGGAACGGGAATGACGGGTGTTTTCGGCTCTTCAACGGAATAAACAACTTTGAGTTTTTTTATACCGCGCTTGCGCAATTCTCTGCGCATAACGCGGGAAAGCGGGTCGATGCTTGTTTCAAAGATATCCGCAATGCGAATCTTGTCCGGCTCAAGTCTGTTGCCCGCACCCATGCTGGAAAGAATCGGAATGCCGCATCGTGACGCTGCCTCAATGAGTGCGATCTTTGCCGTGACATTATCCACGGCGTCGATGATTATATCGGCGTCTGCGGGAATCAGCTCTTCCGCATTTTCACGCGTCACAAAACAGTCAAATGCTTCGGTGATGCAGTCCGAAACATCCGCAATATGAAGACTCATCGCTTCAACTTTTTTCATGCCTACGGTGGATTTTTTTGCACAAATCTGCCTGTTCAGATTGCTCGGCTTGACCTTGGCCGAGTCAAAAACTGCAATTCGGCCGAGGCCGCAGCGAACCAATGCATCAACGCAGTGCCCGCCGACTCCGCCGACTCCGAAAACCGCCGCCTTGGATTCGAGCAGGATGTTTTCTGCATCCTCACCAAGCAGCATTGCCGTTCTGTAAAAAGTTTCTCTCATTCCGAACCCGTATCTCCGAATACCTTTGCATCTCGATTGTTCAACCGCTTTGGGTTTTTTCAGGCGAATGCACGAGCATTGCCCGCCTGTTAAGCAACATTATATCAAATCGACACGGATACTGCAAGCTTTTGGCAATGCAGGCGTTTTTTTGAAAAAAAGCAGCTTTACCTGTCGCCTCGTTTTATGGTATCATTCTTTCAAAGGATTAAAATTTTGTACAGAAGGAAGGGAAAACATGGCGGCAAGAATAGTGCATCACGCGGCAGCGGAACGGTTATTGAAATGCGTTGAATTTAAAAACCCCGACAGATTTCGCTTTGGCATAATAATGCCCGACTCGGCAGGATGGTCTTCGGAAGAGAGCAAAAAGGCGCATTTTTTGAAGTTAATCTGCGGCGGCACAAAAAAGACCTACGATTTAACAGCATTCCGCAGCAGATTCGGGCGGAAGGTGATGACAGATGACCTTTATTTGGGCTATTACCTGCATCTTGTTCAGGACCTGCTTTTTCGCGGCTTTATTTACGGGAAATATAATTGGGATCCGCACACCGACGGAAACATAGACAGGCTTCACGATGATTATCGAAAAGCAAATACATACCTGTCAAAAAGACATGGTTTGACTTTCAATATTGTTTTGCCGGAGAATTTGAACGCAGAAGAGCTGAGTCATATTGCGGAATTTAAACCGCGGGAGTTCCTTGCGGAAATGTATTCGGATTATAAACAAAACTCCGGAGATTTAACGAAGGAGTCCCCCGCATTCTTTTTTACGGGCGAAATGGCGGATGAATTCATTGAAATTGCAGTTGACGGCTGCTTAAATGAGCTGAATGCTCTTCAAAAAGGCGTTTCCGCGATTAATGAAACTTTGCTTGCATTTGCATGGTAACATATCGAAAAATGATTGTTTTAAAAATGTTGAATACATGCAGCGGCAAAGGCAGATGCTGAACAAAAAAGAACGGAGAAAAAACTGTGGAAGATACGGTGTTTGAAAAAATTTATAAAGTCGTTCGCAAAATTCCGCGAGGCAAAGTTGCAACCTACGGGCAGATCGCTGCTCTTGCGGGCAATCCGCGCTGGGCACGTGTTGTAGGCTATGCCCTGCATGTAAATCCGGATCCCTCCGAAATTCCATGCTATCGCGTTGTGAACAGGCAGGGCAAAGCTTCTGCCGCATTTGCTTTCGGCGGTGAAAACATGCAGATTCAGCTGCTTTCCGCAGACGGGGTTGAGTTTGTTGACGGGCATGTGAATATGGAAAAATATCTCTGGCGGCCTGACGGGGACGAAAAATAAACCGAAACCGAAGTCTGCGTGCCCGTGAACCGAACGCAGCAGGTGTTCACGGCACACCTTATATTCATACCGTGCCTCCCTTCTGCATAAACCGTTAACGGGAAATCCAAAAACGGGCGCAAAACGCGAAAGGAAGGCAAACATGGAATACAGACGCAGACGAAAGAACACAAGGCGCAGGCGAGGGGGATATCAGGCATATTCCGCCGCCGGCGGACGCGGAGAGAGCGGGGGAGGATTCGGGTTGCTGATACTCCTGCTGCTGATGGGCGGTATTATTTATGTTTTATTTGCAACTTCGGTCGGCTCATGGCTTACGGAAAGCGTTTTCGGCAGAAAACACGGCGGAAATACGCTCGCAACCACCGAACCTGCGGGGGCAACCCCGGGCCTGAGCTTTTCAAACCCGCAAACGCAAAAAATGCATTTTTCGGGGCTGGACATGTATGCGCTGCGGCTCGGCAGTTTTGAATCCGATGCCGAAGCAAGTGCGCTCAGTGCCTCCGTGCGTGCACTCGGAGCGGCAGGCTGCATTATCGACAACGGGGACGGAAGCGTTTCGGTTTTTGCCTCGGCATACACAACGGAAGCGGGTGCCGAAAGCGTTCGAAAACGCCTTGTTGAACAGGGGTACAAGGCGGAAATCGTGCCCTTTGCATGCGAACCCGTCGAAATTGAGGTCACGGCAGAAGCGGAGCGCTTGGACGGAATTGCGGAAGCGGTCGGGTTTTCGTTCGGAATAATTAATGATTTAAACAACGAAGTGATAAATTACGACACAGCCGAACGCGGCATTGAATACGGAAAGGCAATCGGGAGCGAATTGCTTGAAAACATCCGAAGCCTGCGTTCCGCATTGAACGGCGTGCACGACGGCAGAGGTGTCATGGATGCACTGGATGAGTACTATATGCAGCTCACCGCACTTGTAACAGCCTTCAATTCGGCAGAAACGCAAAATCGCGTTGAACTGAGCGGATTGCTGAAAAATTTGCAGATAGGCGCAATTGAAGCCTATATGAATATGCTTAATGCAGTTGCAGACATGTAAAAAAAGAATAAAACACTCCCCCCGCGGTACGCTGCGGGGGGAGATTTAAATCGTTGATGTATACCTGCAATCGTGTATAATATAACTGAAGTTTTCCCTTGCGAAACCTGTGGATTTATAGTAAAATTCAAATATTTATTAGGGAAATGCGGTGCGGATCTGCTGCAAGCCCAAAAAGGCTTTGATTTGCAAGCTTTTTTTGAAAAATCGGCACTTTTGCTGCGCACAACCCGAAAACACGGAGGGCGTTCGGCATGAAACTTTTGGAGGAGCGCATTGCGCGCGAGGGAAAGGTTCTTCCCGGCAATGTTGTAAAGGTTGACGGATTTTTGAACCACCGCGTTGACGCTGCTTTTTTGGGCAAGCTGGCGGATGAATTCATTGCTCATTTTGACATAAACGGACTGACGGCGGTTATGACTGTCGAAGCGTCCGGCATTCCGCTTGCAACGGTTTGCGCCGAAAAGATGGGTGTGCCGATGATATTTGCAAAAAAAGCAAAGAGCGACAATATTGAAGGCGGACTTTTTAAAAGCGAAATCATGAGTTATACTTACAAAAAGAAAGTTACACTCATTGTTTCCGCAGAGTGGCTGCATCCGGGAGACAGAATCCTGATCATCGATGATTTTATGGCGCGCGGCGAAGCAATGCGCGGGCTTGTTGCGATCATTGAACAGGCCGGTGCGGAACTTGTCGGCATCGGCATTGCGGTTGAAAAAGGCTTCCAGGGCGGCGGCGATGCGCTGCGTGCAAGAGGTATTGATTTATATTCGCTTGCAATAATCGAAGAGGCAACGCCCGACGGAATCCGTTTCCGTGAACAGTAAATTTGCGGAAACAACATCTTGTTTACAACAAAATGGTTTATATAAGGAATACTATATGGAGAGAATTGTAATCATCAATTTCGGAGCGCAGTATAACCAGCTCATTGCACGCAGAGTGCGTGAAGCAGGGGTTTACAGCGAGCTCCTGCCGCCGGATTCCCCGATCGAAAAGATCAAAGGCGACGGTCTGTGCGGTATTATTCTGTCCGGCGGGCCGGACAGCGCATATCTTGAAGGCGCACGAACCTGCTCCGATGAGCTGTTCAACCTCGGCGTGCCCGTGCTTGGCATTTGCTACGGAATGCAGCTTATGTGCCAAAAACTCGGCGGCAAAGTCGGCCCCGCTCCGACGCGTGAATACGGCAAAACACCCATGCATTTCAAACGCAGCCCACTGTTTAAGGACATGCCCGATTCAATAACATGGATGAGCCATAACGACTCCTGCCTTGTTTGCCCTCCCGGTTTTGAAATTATTGCAAGCAGCGATAATTGCGAAATCTGCGCGTTCGCAAACGAAGAGCGCAGGCTGTACGGCGTTCAGTTCCATCCCGAGGTTAACCACACCGAATACTGCAAGCAGTTTTTCCATAATTTCGTGTATGAGATCTGCGGCTGCAAGGGCGGCTGGTCAATGGCAAACCTTGCAAATCAGCTCATTGAAGAAGTGCGCGCAAAGGTCGGAAACGGCAGAGTTGTTGCGGGCCTTTCGGGCGGCGTTGATTCTTCCGTTGCCGCAACCCTTGTACATAAGGCGATCGGCGACAGGCTGACCTGCATATTCGTTGATCACGGCCTTCTTCGCTTGAACGAGGCGGAGGAAGTAATGGGCTTCTATCGCAACGAAATCGGCCTGAATGTTATCGAAGTCAATGCAAAAGATCGCTTCCTTTCAAAACTTGCAGGCGTTACGGAACCCGAGCGCAAGCGCAAGATAATCGGCGAAGAATTCATTCGCGTTTTCGAAGATGAAGCAAAGAAAATCGGCGCGGACTACCTGCTTCAGGGCACGATTTATCCCGATGTTATCGAAAGCGGCGCAGGCGGAGCATCCGTGATTAAAAGCCATCATAATGTCGGCGGCCTGCCCGAAGATATCGCATTCAAAGGCCTTATAGAACCGCTCCGCATCCTCTTCAAAGATGAGGTTCGCCTCCTCGGCGAAAGTTTGAACATGCCCGCTCCCCTTGTATGGAGGCAGCCCTTCCCGGGTCCCGGGCTTGCGATCCGCATCCTCGGCGACATTACCGACGAAAAGCTCGACATCCTGAGAAAGTCCGACTTTATCCTCCGCGATGAAATTGCGAAAGCAGGTCTTGACCGTTCGGTTTGGCAATATTTCACGGTATTTACGGGAATACGCTCAGTCGGTGTTATGGGCGATCAGCGCACCTATGACTACGCAATCGGCGTTCGCGCGGTAACTTCGACCGATGCAATGACGGTCGAGTTTGCAGAGCTCCCCTATGACCTGCTCCGCACAATCAGCAACAGAATTATTGCCGAAACGCCCCACGTTAACCGCGTAATGTTCGATATTACGGATAAACCCCCGGGAACGATTGAGTGGGAATAACCCAACGATTCCTGCAGGCTCTGTTGACACGGGTTCACTTATTAAAAGAATACACCGCCGCATCGGACAGTTTTGATGCGGCGGTTTTTGCTGTACAAGTGTTGAAGCGTTTCAAAAGCTGTGCTATCATATAGAAAGTCACAACAAGTATTACTGACGGAGAAACTAAAAATGAAGAACATAATTCATATTTTCGGAGCTTCCGGTTCGGGCACAACAATGGCGCGACTTTGCCTCAGCGCATTCGCGCGGGTTGCGACCTTAAGAGGGAGGCTAAAATGATTAAAGAATGGTTAGCTTTGCCTCAGCGCATTCGCGCGGGTTGCGACTGAAGACCGTGTATCTCAGCACAACCACCTTATACTTTGCCTCAGCGCATTCGCGCGGGTTGCGACTTGATGTTGATTCCGCTTGCATTGGCGGACAGTCTTTGCCTCAGCGCATTCGCGCGGGTTGCGACGCGCACCGCCGCTTCCATCCGTCCGAGCGTTTCTTCTTTGCCACAGCGCATTCGTGCGGGTTGCGACGCAACGGCAATTCCGCCGTAGGTTATCGTTTGCCTCTTTGCCACAGCGCATTCGTGCGGGTTGCGACCCGCAATCGATACTCCATAAGTTGATATGATCTCTTTGCCACAGCGCATTCGTGCGGGTTGCGACGAGGCACTGCAAAATTTTATTGCAATGCGTGAGACTTTGCCACAGCGCATTCGTGCGGGTTGCGACTTGAAAATTTCACGGAAGGTGCAAAATACGGCGCTTTGCCACAGCGCATTCGTGCGGGTTGCGACGTAGCAAAATGACAAAGGCAGAAAAGATGGTAATCTTTGCCACAGCGCATTCGTGCGGGTTGCGACTCGTTGGTGTGATATGGAGGTTCTTTAAATGTGCTTTGCCACAGCGCATTCGTGCGGGTTGCGACTGTGGACGGCAAGTCAAAGCGTGGGCAAAGCTTCTTTGCCACAGCGCATTCGTGCGGGTTGCGACACGAGTGACGGTACTTCACCGTAAAGCGGGTTTCTTTGCCACAGCGCATTCGTGCGGGTTGCGACGAGATACAACGGCAAGTTTACAGATATTCGGGCTCTTTGCCACAGCGCATTCGTGCGGGTTGCGACCCGTAACTCTGCTTGCCGCCTCAAATGCCGCCTCTTTGCCACAGCGCATTCGTGCGGGTTGCGACGAGCATAAGCAATGTTGCCGTGAACAAATACTTCTTTGCCACAGCGCATTCGTGCGGGTTGCGACTGTCTCATAACCTCGCCGTATGCTTCCTCGCCCTCTTTGCCACAGCGCATTCGTGCGGGTTGCGACGGAAAACGGAATCGAGGTTGCGGCAAAAATTAAGCTTTGCCACAGCGCATTCGTGCGGGTTGCGACTGCGGAAAAGCAATGCAGCGCACTGCGAATTTGCTGCGAGAAGGTAGATAGCTTTTCAAGCGTGGGCGAATCAGGGCTTGCGCTGACTATTTTCCCTTTCTCTTTTGCTGCCAAAGCAACCTATGTTGCCATTAACGACAGCTTCGGACGGGCAATCGACCGATTTTTTGGTGCGAACCGCACCGGAATTAGTGTTAGCTATGACTTCGCCGAACACCCATGCTTGTGATCGTTTTGGGAAGGGATTCCAAGCGATGAATCTCGGCATCATGCATAATGACAAAATTCGGATAGTCTATCCGCAGTGCTTCTTTATCAAAAGAACAAGGCTGCGGTATCGTGTGTTGGAGCAGGAAAGCAGAGTACAAATCGCGCTGAATCCGCTTTGTTTTGCTGCTGTCGGAGCCATCTGAAATCGGCATGTAATTCCACCGTTCGGAAAGACTCTTCTTTTCATAAGTGTCACTAAGGTGATTATACTGGCTTGCTCTAAGGCGGAACGTATCGACTTCAACGACTCCGGGGAGCCCAAGAGTTTCACATTTTCGTTTGAGTATACTGATGAACATAGCAGGCGCTTTGTTTGCAAGAGACTTGCCGAAACGCTTTTTCCGCTTGTATCTTCCGGTTTTTTCTGAAATTGAAGTTTCCTTTGCGCGGTGCGCCAAACCGGGCCAGTTCATTTTTTCAACAAAAAAACAATCACCGAGCGTCAACATATGGTTTGCAAGGCAAGTGTGCTGAAGCTTTCTGATTTCTGCCTGCCGATGCTGAATATAAGCAAGCTTTGACTGCAATTTCAGATACCGTTTGGACTTGTTGCGGGTCAGTTTCACTCCGCGCTTTATTGTGCCGTCCGGTTTGTAGTTGTCCGGATTCGTTGCGCGGCGGCTGCGATCCAGCTTGCGCTGAAGCTTCTTTTTTTGATGCTCGATATTGGTGACTCGGTCAGCAAGTTCAAGCAGAGCAACTTCTTTATCGGAAGCGTATGCAACGGTCTGCGGACCGATATCAATTCCGACATTCCCCTTGCCGACAGAGTGGATCGGCTTTCCTGTTTCCGCAGAATACTTGAGCGCAGGTTTTCCTTCAAGCGTTAACTGAGCATACCATCGCAGACGATTTTTTCCGGGTTTTTTGATGATACGGACGTATTTAACCCGCCTTGAAAGCATTTCACGCTCGTATTCGTTATCGGGGTCAATTTTCAGCGGAAGCAAAAGCTTTTTCTTTTTTCTTGTCCATTCAACATATTGTCCGCGGAAAATTATTTCGCACCCGCCGCTCTTGCCTTTTACAGAGTATCCTTTAAGTGAAGAAATATCCCCAAGACGTTTGAAATGAATCTCCTTTCCGCTCCCGCTCAGGTATTTATCGAATGCAGCCCAAAGCTGAACCGCAATGCAGTGAACGGCAACACTTGACCCGATAAGACCGTCAAAATGTTTATAAAAGAATTTGACATCGCTTTTGAAACCATTTTCGCTAATGCCGTTTGCACTAATAAGCTTCTCTCTGCGTTTAAAAGCATCCTTGCATTCGGGCGAATCCTTTGTGTTGCTGCGGTAAGCGCTGCTGATTACGGATTGAATTTGCCGATATTCAACAGTGCGCTCGAGCTGACGAAGCTTTTTCAGCTCAAAATTAAGCAAAGAATTATAAATCCTGCGCGCCGCTTCAAAGCGCTTCAAGAGGCAATCCTCCTGCCATTTTTCAACCCTAAGCGGCAGAGTCAGAACACAGGTGTCGGTATCATTATTATTATTATTTTTCGCCAACAGAATCACCTCTTTTTGCTTGATATTTGGTATTATACATCATTCTTACAAATAATGCAACCGCAAAAACGCTCGATTCCGGAGATAACTGTACGCTTTTATGTACAAACTTAATATATAAAACTACTATTTGAAATCATACAACTTGATTTTCAGAATTTGACGCTGAACTGCACAGCTGCTTTTTTAGCTCAACCAACCGAGTGCTTCAAAACCTCAAACCCGAATCCAATACCTTTGCACGGGAACCCCGTCCTCGACAACTTCGTTTTCAAGCACGCCGCCGTTGCGGATGATGGATTTTGCCGAGCCGATATTGTTCCTGTCGCAGCACATCAAAACCCTGTTTATGCCGAGCTTTCTGCATTCCTGCAGCGCAAGTGAGATCATTGCCGTTGCATAACCTTTGCGGCGCTCACTCGGGCGGATACCGTCGCCGATATGGCCGCCTGTTTTCAGCAGATTTTCATTCAGATAATGTCGAATATTGACAGCGCCGACAAAGATATTTCGGTCTTTGTCAAGGCAAAACAGCGTTGTGTCCGGAACGTATCCGTCCGCATTCCCTTCCTTTACTTCAAGGTTTTGAAGATAATAATCAAAATCGTGAAAATCATTGCGGAATATTGTATAGGGGGAAGGATTTGTGCGGTTGTTTTCAATATCCGCTTTCCATTCGGCCAGCATTTCAATCAATTGTTCGCGGTATTGCGGCGTGAGCCGAACAAGTTCAATATTCACAATTAAAATTCCTCCTCATTCGGTGATAGACAGTTCAAGGGTGAAAGTCGATGTTTGCTTTTCGTGTTAACAGCAAAATCAAAACCTCCGCCGAATATTATGATGTTCGACGGAGGCCTTTTGTTTGCGTTTGTTGATTTGCGCTGCGGGGATTTTATTCCTCGGTTTTGCAGCAGGTGCCGCATTTTGCGGAAGCGTTGTCGCCTGCGCAGCTGTCATCGCAGGTGCAGTCGTCGGTGCACTCGTCACAGCAGCAGTCGTCATCACAGCAGCAGTCGCCTTCTTCAAGCCTTGACTGAACGATCTGGATCAGTGCGTCCATATCCTCTTCGGCGGGGGAGACGAATTCTTCGGTGTCCTCTGCTTCATTCACAACAACCTGCATGATGTAGACGTTGGTTTCGCAGTCGCACTCCTCGTCTTCGCAGTCACATTCATCGTTGGTGTCAACGAGGACAGCGTACTCTTTGTCGTTATAATCGAAATAGTCGATAACGTCAAGCTCGAAATCGTTGCCATCGTCATCGGTGAATACTACAAAATCTCTCTCTTCGTTCATGGTAATATCTCCTTTGGGCTTAATTTAATTGTACCCCATGCATTGTACCCCATTTCGGCGTTTATTGCAACCGGTTAAACGCATTTTTTTTCGAAAAAAAGGTCGAATCCGCGCACGCCGGATAAAAAAGCGTATTCGAAGCAGAAAACAGCCTGTCTTTTGCCGCCGCAATGACGGGATATTGCTATTGAGTTGATTTGAAACATGTGCTATACTGTTTGCATACGGTTGGAATGCCAAACCTGCATCGTTCGGTTCGGGTTCAATCAGGCCGACAGCCGAAGCGGCGGTTCTTTAACTCGGCCTGCCGACAGAACAGGCGGCTCAGTCAGCGGCAGGGCGGCAGAAAGGTGATACGAATATGAAATTTAAAAAACAGATTCCGAACATGCTCTCGGTTTTTCGGTTGATTTTAATCGGGGTTTTTGTCGCGCTGTTTAAAAACGAACGTTATCTTTTGAGCTTTTTTGTTTATATTTTCGCGTTCGGAACGGATATTCTGGACGGTTGGCTTGCGCGGCGCAACAATTGGATCACAAACGTCGGCAAAGTTCTCGATCCGCTGGCGGACAAGCTGATGCTGATTGCCGTTCTCGCATGTTTCTGGTTCAAAGGGGTCATTCCGCTTTATATAATGCTGATAATCCTTGCTAAGGATGCGATAATGATAATTGTCGGCGGAATCCTTTATTCAAAACATGTTGTTGTTTATGCCGATTGGTTCGGAAAGATTGCAACGGGGCTGTTTGTCGGCGCAATAACGCTCACATTTATGCAGCTTGAATTCGGCATATGTCCGTTTTATCTTTATGCATATTTTGCAGCCATAGCGGCAGCGTTGATCTCTTTCTTCCATTACGGGATAAATACCTTTATAAGAAACAGAAAGAAAAAATAATCGCCGAAAGGCACCGCATACCCGTTTGCGGCATATCAATGGAGCAAGGTTTTTCTTTGGAGGTATTGAAATGAAGAAATTTCTTGCTCTTTTTCTTGTTCTTTTGCTGCTTGTTCCGATTGCGGCGGCATGCGGCGGTTCGGGCGAACTGCGGCATATCACGCTGAACGAGGTCACTCGCTCCGTGTTCTATGCGCCGCTTTATATCGCGGTCAGCCGCGGTTATTTTGCGGAGGAGGGCATTGATCTTGAAATTGTGACCGGCGGGGGAAGCGACAAAAGCATGACCGCGCTTATATCGGGCGATGCGGATTTTGCATTGATGGGGCCGGAAACGGGTGTTTATGTTGTGAACGAGGGCAGCGCAAACCACCCGATGATTATCGGGCAGCTCACAAAGCGCGACGGTTCGTTCCTTCTTTCAAGGGAAAAAACGGATGATTTCTCGTGGGAGGATTTGCGCGGAAAATCCGTCATTGCGGGGCGTGCGGGCGGAATGCCGTATATGACTTTTATCTATGTTCTGCTGAAAAACGGATTGAAGCCCGGGGAGGATGTTGAGGTTATCAACAACATTCAGTTCAACCTGATGGGCGGAGCATTCGAAGGCGGCACGGGCGACTATGTTACGCTTTTTGAACCGACAGCAACGCTTTTTGAACGCAGCGGAAGCGGGCACATCGTTGCAAATGTCGGACTCGAATCGGGCGAGGTGCCGTACACAACTTTCATGACCATGCCGGATACAATTAAAAAGGAACCGAAACTCGTTGAATCCTTCATTCGCGCTGTTTATAAGGCTCAGCTTTGGCTTAAGGACGCGACCGATGCCGAAGCGGCGGAAGCGATGCTGGAATTTTTCCCCGATGCGGATGTTGAAACGCTGAAAATCGTTGCAAACAGTTATCGAAAGACGGATTCATGGATGGCTGACCCGATCATGACGGAGGAGGCGTTCACCCGTTTGCAGGATATTATTGACATCAACGGTGAATTGAAGGCGAGAGTTGAGTTCGGTGAACTCGTTGACAACTCGTTTGCCGAGGCCGTTGTGAAAGGAAAATAGGGGCAAACAAAGGCAAATGAAGGAAGCTGAGGCGAACGGCACAGCAGTCAACTGAGTAATAATTATGCGTAAACCCTGCCTTTATGCGTTAACGGCGGGGTTTGCGCATTGAATTCAGCACGGTGCCGAGGCCGAATGCGCAAAAACATACAGCTTTGAGCAATAACGAAACCGGGAGATAAACGAATGAGAGTGCTTGACATTGATCTTGATTTTTTCCTTGCGGACTGCTGCGAACCTGCACCGGTCGGCGCGCGGCCCGATGCTGCCGGTCATGAACCGTGGCAGGCGGAGAAAGTAAGGGAGTTTTTGGAAAAAAACTGCGGACTGAATACGGAAAGAAAGATTCCGGGAAGGGTTTTTGAAACGCATGACGGTGCGCTGCAATTCTGGCAGGAATTGATTGCGGCCGGGCAGCTTTCCGTGCCGTTTGAGGTTACGCATATCGATGCACACAGCGATCTCGGCATAGGCAGACCCGGACCCGGCTTTGTGCTGAATTCCGTGCTGCCCCTCAGCCCTGCGGAAAGAGCGGACATCAAACGCTACTATGAAATGAAACAGCTCGATGAAGCAAATTATCTTTTGTTTGCACTTGCATTTCGGTGGATTTCACGCCTTGAAAATGTTCGAAACCCGAAGTCTCGTCCGGACATTCCGCAATTTGCATTCCGATGTGAACAGGAAAATCAGCGCGGCTGCGGAGAATATAAATTCATTCGGCTTTCAAGCTTTGTTTCGAAACTTTTTGAAGCAAAAAACGGCATTGAACCGAGAGTGGACTTCAAAGTTTTTGATGACTACACCGAGTTTTCGGCATCGGCCGAATATGATTTTGCTTCGCTTGCCGTTTCGCCGCGTTATTCCCCTGCGGAAGCCGATGTGCTTGTGAACGTTATCAAAGAATATTTTGATTTGATTTGACGGATATAATATGTTTCAAACGGAGCGGACGGCAGGCGGCATTCGGATATGCACGGATTTCCGCAATTTCGTTCCGAAAAAAACATGAGCAAACGGCGTGAACATGTGGTATAATATGATTGGCTGAATATACCGCTGTCAGTGAATTGAACACGACTTTGCGGCGGCGGAATTCGGTCGAACAAATCCCTCTGCGGGACAGAAAGGAACGGAAAAATAAATGAGCGTGTTTTCAAAAGAATACTGTGAAAAAATGCGTGTTCGCATCGATTGCGGCAATATGCTCGCCGAGGCTGTCGGCAAACACGGCATCACGGCGGAGGAAATATCGGAAATGCTGCCGCGTGCAGAGGGTGCATTTGCGGGTGTTGAAAAAAAGCGCGGTGAAATGCGCTGGCGGCTTCTGCCCGAAACTCAGCTTGAAATCCTTCCCGCCGTTGAAGAGGCAGCGGAATTCGTCAGGTCAAAAGCGGATAATTTCGTGATTCTGGGCATCGGCGGAAGCGCACTGGGTCCGATTGCGGTGCATCGTGCGCTGAATCATCTCTATCATAACGATCTTCCTTCCGAAAAACGAAAATCTCCGCGCCTTTTTGTGGAAGACAATGTTGATCCCGAGCGCATGGCTGCATTGCTCGATGTGATTGATACTGACCGAACCGTGTTCAACGTTATCACAAAATCGGGCAGCACAAGCGAAACCATGGCGCAGCTGCTTATTATAACGCGAATGCTTATTGACCGTTACGGTGAAGAAGGGCTGCGCGATCACTTGATTGCAACAACCGACAAACAAAAGGGCAACCTGATAGGCATTGCAAAAAAATACAACCTGCGCACTTTTATTATTCCGGACGGCGTAGGGGGAAGATTTTCCGAACTCTGTCCTGTCGGGCTTGTTGCGGCTGCCGTCGGCGGAGCGGATGTTCGCGCGCTGCTTGCGGGCGCGGGATACATGGATGAGCTTTGTTCAAACGCCGATGTGAAAAAAAACCCCGGATTGATGCTTGCCCTGCTTGAAATCATTGCGGCGGAAAAGCACGGCGCAAACATCGGCGTGCTGATGCCCTATGCGGAATCGCTGAAATTCATGGCGGATTGGTATGCGCAGCTTTGGGCGGAATCGCTGGGCAAAAAGCTCGTGAAGGACGGAAAGGTTTTGCGATTCGGACAGACTCCGGTAAAATCTCTCGGCGTTACGGATCAGCATTCGCAGGTTCAGCTTTACACCGACGGACCTTTTGACAAAACAATAACTTTCATCTCTGTTGAAAAATACCGCAGTGATGTTGCTGTTCCGCATGTTTTTGACGACATTCCGGGGATTGCGTTTCTATCCGGACACAGCTTGGGTGAGCTGATTTCCGCCGAATTCCGTGCAACCGAACACGCCGTAACCGTCAGCGGACATATGAACAAGAACATCATCATGCCCGAAGTCAACGAATTCACTCTCGGGCAGCTTATAATGCTGTTTGAAATGCAGACGGCATTCGCAGGAGAACTGCTGGGCATCGATGCATTCGATCAGCCCGGAGTCGAGGAGGGAAAGAATGCAACTTATGCCCTGCTCGGAAAACCCGGATACGAAGCCAAACTCGATGAATTAAAAAAAGCCGAAGAGGCAAAGAAAAAACTCATCGTTTGATGCGGCGGACAAAAAGTGCGGTGCGGGGAAACGGCTTTTCGTATCGCACCGCAGATCTTGTAAACACATAAACACGAAAGGATTGCCGAAGCCCCTTGCGGGCGCGGCGCGGCTTTTGAATGAGCCTTTTTGATAAGAAATACCTGAAAAGAATAGACTGGGTAACGGTCGGAATCGTGCTTGCGCTCGTTGTGTTCGGCACGATCGCGCTTGCCTCTGTTCAGGCAAAGCCTTTTGACGGCACGGAACACGGCATTGCGGATTATATGGACAAGCTCAACATGGAATACCTGCAGAAGCATATAACAAACTTCCTTGTCGGACTTGCTGCAATGATAATATTTCTTGTTTTTGATTACAGCATATTCAAAACTTTTGCAATGTGGGCATACATCGGCATAATAGGCTTGCTGATGCTGCTTTTCATTTTCGGCAAGGTGCGCGGCGGTGCACAGGGCTGGTTTGTTTTCGACACGCTTGAAAGGGCAATACAGCCGGGCGAGCTGAGCAAGATCGCATTGATCGTGATGCTTTCAAAATACGTCTCTGCCGCAATGGACAGGGACGGGCGATTGCTGAAATTCAAGGACGTTATGATTGCTCTCGGCATAACATTCGTTCCGTTCATGCTGATAGTTCTCCAACCTGATTACGGAACGGCGATTGTATTGCTTGTTATCATGGTTGTGACATTCTTCGTTGCGCAGATAAAGTGGATTTATATAATCTTTGCCGCTGTCGGAGCCGGGGTGGGGCTTCCGCTGATGTACTTTTTTGTTTTGACCCCGAAGCAGCGCGACAGAATCGATGTTTTTCTGAATCCGTCCGCCGCAAGCGACGATGCAAAGTACCATGTCGGACAGTCGCAGATGGCAATAGGTTCCGGACGGCTCACGGGCAAGGGCTTTTTCGGTGAGCAGACGCTGGCACAGCTTCGCTATGTTCCGGCAAGGCACACGGATTTCATATTCAGCGGCATAACGGAGGCGGTCGGATTCATCGGCAGTACGATACTGATTATTGTTTTCTTTGCACTGCTTTTCCGCTGGATGTATATTGCAATAAAAGCGCGGGATAATTTCGGCACCTGCCTTGTTACGGGTGTCAGCGCAATGCTTGCGGCACATATTTTCGAAAATATCGGCATGACGATGGGAATAATGCCCGTTACGGGAATTCCGCTGCCGTTTATAAGCTACGGCGGGTCGAATATGCTCACAAACATGATAGGTGTGGGTATTGTTCTGAACGTCTATATGCGTCGTCCGATGAAACGAAAACGGAAGCATGACAAAATACGCGAAAACGGCAAGACGGTCGTTGTTTAAAAAACAGAAAAGCATGTTTTGCAGGGCGGTATTCGAAGTGTACGCTCAATCGCTCGATTTGATTGAGAGATTAATCGGATTTGAATCCATATGAATTAACGGCCATACGAATTAACGGTGAAAAAATGAATTGGGAAGGTTACAGCGAAAATGCATCCGCAGCTCTTGATGCGGCACAGGCTGCGGCGGAGGAGCTGCATCACGGCTTCATCGGCACGGAGCACATTTTGATAGGTCTGCTCCGTGCGCCGGGCACGGCGGGGGAGTGCCTTCGCAAATGCGGTGCGGATGAAAGCATGGTGTTTCCGTATGCGGACACCCTTGTCGGCGGCGGAAGACATATTTTCACGGACAGCAGGGGGTTCGCACCGCCTGCAAAACGCGTATTGGAGCTTGCGCTGTATGAAGCAAAAGCATATGCAAGCCGCACAATCTGCACGAAACATATCCTTCTTGCCGTTTTGCGCGAGGCGGACTGTTTTGCATCACGCATTCTCGATTCCATCGGGCTGGACAGGCAGATGCTGAAAAAGCTTTTGAACGATGAATCGCGGGAACTCGGTTCGAACGGGCGCGAAAGCCGAAAGTCGGAGCTGCTCCATGATGAAAGCGCAGCCGAAAAAACAAAAGGCAATGCGAATGATTCTTTAAAAAGTGATTCGGCCGAAAGACAGCCGCATGATGAAAACGTATCCCGCGGGAAAAATAAGCCTCGGGGCGGACAGAGTTCGCCGATGTTGGAAAGCTATACCGATGACCTTACCGCAAGGGCGGCGCGGGGGGAGCTTGATCCGTTGACAGGCTGTGAAGCGCAGCTGAACAGGTTGATTCAGACACTGCTTAGGCGGAGCAAGAATAACCCTGTGCTTACGGGAAGTCCCGGCGTCGGAAAATCGGCTGTCGTTGAGGGATTTGCTCAAAGGATAGTTTCGGGTGATGTTCCTGTCGAGCTGCGTTCGTCGCGGGTGCTGCGGCTTGACTTGGGCGCACTCGTTGCGGGAACGAAATACAGGGGCGAATTTGAGGAGAGACTGAAAGCACTTCTTGACGAAACAACTCCCGAAACAATTCTTTTTATTGACGAAATACATACGATAATCGGCGCAGGTGCGGGCGAGGGCAGTCTCGATGCTGCCAATATCCTGAAACCCGCGCTTGCTCGCGGCGGGTTGAAGCTGATCGGTGCAACAACGTTTGACGAATACAGGCTCTATATCGAAAAAGATGCCGCGCTGGAACGGCGTTTTTCACCGATAGTCGTAAAAGAACCTACGCGGGAGGAAGCGATCGCAATCCTTCGCGGTTTGCGTCCGAAATACGAGGCGCATCACGGCGTTTCGATTACGGACGAGGCAGCGGAAGCCTGTGTTGATATGTCCGTTCGCTGCATTCCGGAGCGATTCCTTCCGGATAAGGCGATAGATATAATGGATGAAACAGCTTCCCGCCGGCGGCTTGCTCCGCAGAATACAGCTGAATTGCGGCAGGAAAGGGCCAGCCTCCGAATGCGTATTGAGGATGCATTGAATGAGCGGGATTTTACACTTGCGGCTGAATTAAGAAAACAGGAAAAGCAGCTCGGCGGGCCGAGAACAGCGGATGCACTTCATGCGGGAGCGGAGAATTCGGCATTCACTGCGGCTTCTTTAAAAAAGAGCTGTTGCCCGATCGTCACTGCCGGCGATGTTGCACAGACTGTTCACGAATTGACGGGGATTCCCGTAAGCAGTCTTGACGGCACCGTCCGTTCACGGCTCTCAAAACTGGATTCGTTGATCAATGCGCACATAATCGGGCAGGAGACCGCGGTTGCTTCCGTGTGCAAAGCCCTTCGTTCCGCTTTCACATGGCGGAACGATCCCGACCGTCCGCGTGCCGCAATTGCAGTAACCGGAGCGGCAGGTTCGGGAAAAACCAAGCTTGCAGCAGTGCTTGCAGAGACATTGTATCCGGGCGAAAATGCACTTTTGCGGTTTGACATGCGCGAGTATTCCGACTATTCGGCGGTCAGCACGTTGACGGGTTCACCTGCGGGTTCTGTCTCCGGCGGAAGACTGACCGAGGCCGTGCGGCGGAAGCCTTTTGCAGTGGTGCTGTTTGACGACATTCAATACGCAAACGCTGCCGTGCGTTCGCTCGTTCAAAGCATCATGCGGTGCGGCGTTTTGACCGATGCAAAAGGTAAAAACGTAAGCTTCCGCAATGCGATTGTATTCGTCACCTGCGGTGAAGGCGACAGCTTTAAACAGCGCAGGGCGGGCTTTTCGGATGAGGCAAATGCGTTGAACGGCAGCCGCGACGAACGGGACGCAAGGCAGATACTTCCGCCGGAAATCGCTTCCGATGCGGATTGCGTTGCCGCGCTTCTGCCTGCGGTTCAAACCGCTGTTCCCGAGATTGCAAAACTGATGCTGGATGATCTGTCCGATAAACTCCAAAAAACGGGCAGAACGGTTCGTTTCGGCGCTTCCGCCGCAAATTACATTGCAAGCAAAATCGATGAAGTCGAACTTGAAAAAAACGGTGCATGGGCTGTTGCACGCTGCGTTTCGAACGAATGCGAGGATTTTATCAGCGAAAAGCTGCTTGAGGATGCATACTGCTGCAACGACTGCACGGTAGATGTTGAAAACGGCGGGACGGGGCTTTGCATTGTTCCGCACAATACAAAAGAAAGTTGAGGTCACAGAACTATGAATATTTCACGCTTCGGTATCGGATTCAGATTCGATTCGATTGAGAACGGAGATGAACGCGAACATGCGTTCAACCTTATTTTTTCGGCAATTGAAAGGGCGGACGTTCGTGGACTTCAATTGTTTGCGGGTCATTTTCCGGTTGATGAAAGCGACGATAAAAACATATTCACGGTTGCATTTGCAGGCGGCGGCATAAAACAAACACGCAGTCTGTTTGAAAAGCTGAACGACAATCCGCTCGTTTCGGGTGCGCTTGCGGAATACAGGCCCGTCGTTCAGACGAATGCGCTCAGACGGGCGGAGAAGCTGGCTTTTTACGGCAGATTTGACGAAAACGGAACCCTTGTCTTTAATGAAAAAGATTTGGCGGAGTGCGGCTGCAAAAAAACAGAAAAGCCTGCCGTGAACCCTTTTGAAGAATACGGCGGAAGGCGTATCGAACCTGTCGGCGCAGGTATTCGGATGCTTATTGCTCCGGACAAGTTCAAGGGCAGCATGGATGCACAGAGAGTTTGCACGATTATCAAAAATGCAGCGCGGCAATACCTTCCCGGATGCAGTGTGAGAACGCTTCCGATTGCGGACGGAGGGGACGGCACGGCCGAAACGCTTACTCGTGCCTTTAACGGAAATATGCGTTCGGTGAATGTGACTGCGCCGGACGGCAGGAAAATTGCTGCCGAATACGGTGTTCTGACCTCGTTTGGTGAAAAAACGGCGGGCGCCACAGCGGTTATTGAAATGGCAAAGGCATCGGGGCTTGCATTGATGGATGAAAATGCATTGGATCCGCTTTCTGCAACGAGCAGGGGGACGGGCGAACTTATCGCTTCAGCATTGAACGAGGGGATAAGGAATATTCTGATCGGTATAGGCGGTTCCGCAACCAACGACGGCGGAATGGGCGCGGCAGCGGCTCTCGGCGTTAAGTTTCTGGGTGCGGAAGGCAATGAGCTTTTGGGCTGCGGCCGAGAGCTTGCCTTGGTGCGTAAATTTGATTTGTCGGGCTTGCGCAGAGATGTTTCCGAGGCAAAGATAACCGTTATGTGTGATGTTGATAATCCTCTTACAGGCAAAAACGGCGCGACGTACACCTACGGGCCGCAAAAAGGCGCGGACGCCGAAGCATTAAACACTCTTGAAGACGGGATGAAAAACATTGCGGCCTTGTATGACGCTGCGGCAGGGAGAAAAGTGTCCGACGAATGCGGTGCAGGTGCGGCGGGAGGCATGGGTGCAATGCTGTCGGCTCTTTTGGGCGCAGAATTGACTCACGGCTCGGCGGCGGTGCTCAATGCGGTCGGCTTTGATGCATTGCTTGGGGACACCGATCTTGTCATAACCGGAGAAGGGCAGCTTGATGCATCAAGTGCGGACAACGGGAAGGCCGTCGGCGAGGTTGTGAAACGCTGCGCCGCAAATTCCGGCGGCGCCGTGCCCGTCTTTATTGTTGCGGGAAGGCTCGGAAGGGGTTATGAACATATTTACAAGCTTGCGAATGCGGGAGTTTTTTCAACAATTGTTACGGATGAACAGCCGAATGCGGACGGAGACTGTGATGCTGAGACGCGTCTGCGCCTTGCTTCGGAACGAATGTTCCGCTGCATCGCAAGTTCTTTTTCCGTGAATTCGCAGCGCAGCGGGCGCGGAATGCGGCGATAAAACAGCTTCTTGCGCAAATACCAAAGAGAGTTTCGCAATGATATGCGATTCAACCTTTGGTTGATTTGCTGATAAACGCAGATATATCCGTGAAAAAAGATTTCGGTCAGAAATAATTTTAAAGAAACACGCAAAACAAACCGAAAGGAATAAATAATTTGCGGCGGCACGGGATTCAACCAACGGTTGAGCAGATTTTTTGGGGTTTTCAACCACCGCTTTATTGTCATGAAAAGCTTGCGTTGCTAAAATGAGCGCGAAATTAAGAGTTGGCGCAACACAAAAACGTTTTCCAAACGTAACAGATATGCGGTGCGGCGACTCACGAAAATCAGAAAGAGGGAAAAAACCATGAAAGAAAACTTTGCAATCAAACTGCGCGAGCTGCGTAAGGCAAGCGGAATGACACAGGAACAGCTTGCTGCCGAATTCGGAGTGTCCGTTCAGGCCGTCAGCAAATGGGAAACGGCGGCTTCCTATCCCGATATTGAATTGATGCCGCGAATTGCGGATCTTTTCGGCGTTTCGCTGGACGAGCTGCTGCGCGATGTTAAGAACGAGAAAAACATCGAGGCGGGTGAAGAAATTCAGACTGATGCCGAACAGCAATGCGATGCTGCCTGCAACCCGGAATCGGTTGAAGTCGAATACGAGGACGAAAACGACGATGAAAATGACGGGGACGATGAAGAAGACGATGACGATGAAGATGACGATGAAAATGACGATGAAAATGACGATGAAAATGACGATGACGATGAAGAAGATGATGACGGCAGCTGCATCTTTGTGAAAAAGGGCAGAAACGGCATTGTAAGCGTCAGCACGGATGCCATAGAGGAATTCGGCAGAAAAATCGAGAGAATGGCAAAGAAAAAAGCTGAAAAAGCGGGCTGCGCATTTGAAAAAAGCGCAAAAAAACATTCGCGTTCTTCGACCCGTAATTACGGAAATCGTTTCGAATGGAGCAATATCACGATTGACGAAATGCCGGATGACAACACCCTGCGCGTTGTGCTGATGCGCGGAAAACAGATCGTGTCAAGTCAGGAATACGATCCTGCGGTTTGCATTCCCGTTGAACTGAAATATGAAAAAGAGAACGGAATTGCGGGTATGTTCGGCAGAAAAGGCGGACGTACCGATTGCTCGATAAATGTTGAAATTTGGGGCAATGCCGACATCAACGGCAGTGTTAACGGTGATGTATATGGGGGCGGAAATGTGAACTGCGGTGAAATCGGCGGTGATGTCGGCGCGGGCGGCAATGTCAACTGCGGTGATATCGGCGGAGACATTTCAGCGGGCGGAAGCATTGAATGCGGCAGTATCGGCGGCGATGTCAATGCGGGCGGCAATGTCAGCTGTGCGGATGTCGGCGGCGATGTTGAAACCGGCGGAAGTGTTGAATGCGGCAATGTCAGCGGCGATGTCGATGCGGGCAAAGATGTGAACTGCGGTGATATACTCGGACATGCGAAGACAAGCGGGAGCATGAATTGCGGAAATGTTGACGGAAACGTTGACTGCGGAGGCAATATAAGCTGCGGTGATATCGCGGGACATGCGGAGGCTCGCGGCAGTATTGAATGCAAAACAATTAAGGGCAGTGCCGAAGCAGGCAGCCGAATAATTTACAAAGGCTGAGGATTGGTTCCGGTCTTTGAAAACAAGCGGCAAAGCAGCACTCGGAACGGCATAAAAAGCAATTAAACAACACTCGGTTTCGTATATTCGGCAAAAGGCAGACGGGAAAAATCCTGTCTGCCGCTTCCGTTTTAAAACCAAAACATTGAAACTTTAACAAATCGAATGCGATAAAACTAATCGGCGATTTCAACGGAAAGATTCGGGTTTTCGACTGCCGCGTCCGAAAACACGCGCAGCATCATGCTCCCGTAGCTGCCAAGGGCGGCAGTCAGCGCGCTCGTTCCGAAGAGAGTCACTGCAACGGGTTTGCATATTTCCGCAAGGCAGTCAAAGAGTGCATCAAGGTTTTTTCCGTAATGATCCGGAAACTGCAATGCCTCGGCAATACGCAGATGCGCATCGGTAATTCCCGCAATCGCCGTAAAGTCAATGCGGATATTCTTAATGCCGCCGCTTTGTTCGGAACCGGAGTTGTGTGTGAAATTGTTATCCGATATGGTCATGGTCAATTATCCTCAATTATCCCTAAAAATTCTCAAAAACTCGCGGTTTGATTGTCCGCGTCGTAAAGCTTAATAAAGCTTTGATAATGGTCATCGGTATAAAAAATCAATCCGTCATTCGAAAAAACTATGCGTTTTGCCCCGCGTGAGGGTGCTCCGCAGGTGTCGATATCGCATTCGGTATAAAACCTTCCTTCCGCTTGCGGCAAAAGCCCCTCGTAGTTGCCGAACCTGTCCCCTCCGATGGAGCAGCCGGGCGCAAAATCCTGAAGCCCGCCGCCCTGCCAGCCGAGTTCCCGCGCCTGTTTCTTTGTTATGAAATTTGCGGGGAGATGTCCGAAAAGGTGGATGTACAGAGCAACTTCATCACGGGAACTGTATTCGCCGCTTTCTTTCACCGGCGATGAAGTCGGTTCCTGCGGAGGTGCAGTCGGCTTTGCTGAGAGCTCAATTTCGGCGGCTGTTCCGATTTCCGTGGGTTCGGTTGTGTGCAATACATCCGATATTGCAGCTGTCGGGGTGTCGGGCGGGAAAACCTCTTCGGGTACGGTGCAGGCTGCAATGCCCGCAATGCTCAAAACTACAAGCAAAAACGCCGCAATGCGCCTTAAGATTCTTAAATCAGCATGTTTCAATATGATTTGCCTCCTCGTTCGGAAAAAGGTCAAGCCAAAAGGCATTTACGCAAAAAACTTCGCTCGCAGGCAGCCTTCATCCGGTGCGGTATCGGACCCACTCCGAATATGCTTTGAACGGAGCGAATACGGATATATGATAATGCCGAACGGAAAATTTTTCAACACCGTACGCGTAATAATCGGATGAAACCGTTCGAATTTGCATGCATATGCTGAAAAAACAGAGTGTTATATATAGTTAAAAATAATTTAAAAAAGGGGTTGACAAATGAGACCCAATTGAGTATAATATGGAAGTCGCTTGAAGAGCGGCACAATGGATGGGAGCATAGCTCAGCTGGGAGAGCATCTGCCTTACAAGCAGAGGGTCACAGGT
>ERZ824473.966-NODE-966-length-45089-cov-4.216592_pt1 | contig 45089 bp, 36 predicted proteins | sample MGYA00519874_ERZ824473 | MGnify/ENA primary metagenome ERZ824473 (study PRJEB31778, sample SAMEA3449151) | human gut metagenome | biome: human gut; feature: human-associated habitat; material: faeces | place: United Kingdom | collected 2010/2012 ... | reverse complement strand
GAGATAATCTGGCCTGTTTGCGAATATAGATTGTCTTGATGATCCGGAGAAGATCTCTGCATTCGCAGGTGCGGATACATTTTTTGTAGCTGTCTTCCCTGAATTTTTCGTTCTCAATACTCAGTGTCTCTATGGAAGGAATTTCGTCGATCAGTTTCTCAGCTTCTTCTTTTGTAATGATTCCACGAAGCACCTGTTTCCCGCCTTCTACCGGTGTAAAGATCTTTCCTTCCGTCTCCCCTCCCGGCCTTAATACGTAATAAAGTCTCTCCGAGGAGGAACCGTCCATCTTCATTGTAGTAACTCCCGTCACCTGGCAGATTCCGGTACGGCCATACACAACATATTCGCCTGTTTCAAACATTTTTCCACATCCTTTCATTTTTTTGCTTTTTCTTCTGTTATCGTGGCGTCTTATTGTGCTCTGTAAGCATTTCAATGTCCTTGAATTGCTCTAATGAAAACTCCCTGCCATGGTATATATCCAGACAAGGAGCTTCTCACTGAGGATTCTGTCCTTATTTTACTACTTTTCCCATTTATTTGCAAAAGAATTCAAAAAGTTTTTTTATTTTTGTGAAATATGCTCATAATAGGAAGTTTATACTTTTTGTGCAGTTTTTACAGCCTGTAACCGGTATTTTTTCGAAAATAAAAGACTGTACACCTTTTTATTTTTCGGTGTACAGTCTTTTATTTCTGGTATCTGTTATAATTCTTCTTTTTTCTTTCTTCCCAGACGGATATCTTCCATATGAGACTTTAATTCCGGGGTCATGCTGTCAAAGAGATATGTTTTGCTGCTGTCCCGGCGTTCCTGCCATTCTTCCCTCATCTGCTGTTTTGCGGATGCGATCTCCTCTTTAAAACCGCGGGCTGAAATTCTGGCAGCTCCCTGTCCCATGATGATGATCTGTTCCAGTCCATCGGATGTGGCAACTGTCACATTATGTTTGCGTCCAATTTTATGGACAGTACGTTCGATGTACTGATCTGCAGTTTCCGCTTCTCTGGTATAAACCACATGGATGTTATGGTACTGGAAGGTTTCTTCCGGATGGCCTTCCACACGGTAAGCGTCAAATACCAGGATCAGGATGCAGCCTTTGATGCCCTGATAATCGCTTAAGATGTCCATTAAACGGGTCTGGGCCGCATGAAAATCTGCCTGAGCCAGATCTCTTAAATCTTCCCATGCAAAAATAATGTTGCATCCATCTACCAGAAGATAGTCGTCTCTGTGGATGGCAGGATTGCTGTTTCTCCAGGCACCCTGACTGGTTTTCCCCGGAAGTTCCGAAGATTGAGAGCGTTTTCCACTGTTTCCGGAAAAGCTGCTGCCACTTTCCAGATTTCCGAAGCTCCTGCTGTTACTGTTATATTTCTTCGATTTCACAGGGCCAAAGGTTTTCTCAAAGATTGCCTTCAGCTCTTTTTCTTCTTCGTAGCTTCCATACATCGAAGTATATTTCCCACGGGAGTTGTTTTCTGTCCCATAACTGGTACTGTACGTATCTTTTCCCTGCCCGGAATATCCTCTGCCGGAAGCTCCCGTACTACTGTCACCGGACTCCTCATACGCATCGTCCCAGTCCTGGATCTCTGCACCATCCAGATGCATATATTCCTCTACCTCATACCACGGAACCACAAAACCTGCTCCGTGGGCACAGAATACCGATCCTGTAGGATTATCCAGATCCCTCTCGGAGTCATAGCCAATCTCCTGGGCAATCTGCTCCTGATCCTGACATGGTTCATAACCCTTCAATGTACAGCTGAGATGGCCTTTTCCTCTTGTGTAGGAAATCACCTGGCTCTGGTAATCCCGCATTTTTGCAACCGGCGCGCTGCCTGTGATCACAGCCAGCTCTCCCTCTGTTTCCGGTCCCTGGAAGCTTCCCTGCATCCGCTGGATATCGGTCATGGCACGGCCTACATTTTCGGCCGGAAGTTCCAGCCGGAAACTGTAGTATGGCTCCAGAAGGACGGTTTTCGCTTTTTTGAGGCCCTGACGCACTGCACGGTAAGTTGCCTGACGGAAATCTCCGCCCTCCGTATGCTTCTGGTGTGCCCGGCCGGTAAGAAGAGTGATCTGCATATCTGTGATCGGCGATCCGGTAAGTACACCCAGATGTTCTTTCTCTTCCAGATGAGTGAGGATCAGGCGCTGCCAGTTCCGGTCCAGCTGGTCTTCACTTGCTGCTGTAAAAAACTGCAGGCCGCTTCCTCTCTCCCCCGGTTCCAGAAGAAGATGCACTTCCGCATAATGGCGCAGTGGTTCAAAATGGCCTACGCCTTCCACCGGTGCGGCAATGGTTTCTTTATATACAATATTTCCGGTTCCGAATTCCACAGCTACATGAAAACGTTCCCAGATGAGATGTTTCAGAATCTCTATCTGTACCTCACCCATGAGCATGGCATGGATTTCTCCCAGCTGCTCATCCCACATAATATGAAGCTGTGGTTCTTCCTCTTCCAGCTCTTTCAGGCTTTTCAGCATCTTGTGGGCATCGTAGCCCTCCGGAAGGATGATCTGATAGTTCAGCACCGGCTCCAGAACCGGCATGACAGACTCCCGCTCAACACCCAGGCCCTCTCCCGGATAGGTTTCGGTAAAGCCTGTTACCGCACAGACGGTTCCTGCCTCCGCTTCTTTGAGCATCTCAAACTTCGCACCGGAATAAATGCGGATCTGATCCACTTTTTCCTCCCAGATCTCTTCGTCCGGAATTCCTTTTCTCCCTGCATTGGTAAGGGTTTCTTTTACTTTCAGGCTTCCACCCGTGATCTTCATGTAAGTGAGGCGGTTGCCCTGGTCATCCCTGGCAATCTTGAAAACCTTTGCCCCGAATTCAGATGGGTAAACCGGTGCCGCCATGTAGGTTTCCATACCGCGGATGAACGCATCCACGCCTTCCATTTTCAGGGCAGAACCAAAGAAACAGGGAAAAAGCTTCCGCTCCAGGATCAGTCTGGCCACATCTTTTTTCACGATAATGCCAGTGTCAAGAAATTGCTCCATAAGCGCCTCTTCACACACGGCAATATTTTCCAGAAATTCATCTGTTCCATGAACTTCGCCAGCTTTATCCACCGTACCTTTGATATCTGAGTCCTCTTCTGCACCACAACAGTCCAGTTCTCCACGGAAATCCACACAGTTTTCACTCAGTTTTTTCTTCAGCTCCTCAAGAAGGCTCTCCCAGTTGGTTCCATCCTGGTCCATTTTGTTCACAAAAAGAAACGTTGGGATCTGATACTGGTTCAGAAGTCTCCACAAGGTCTGTGTATGGCCCTGCACACCATCCGCTCCGTTGATCACCAGAATCGCATAATCCAGTACCTGCAGGGTGCGCTCCATCTCTGCGGAAAAATCCACATGCCCCGGCGTATCCAGCAATGTCACTTCCATATCTCCCATGGAAAAAACTGCCTGTTTGGAAAAAATGGTAATGCCTCGTTCCCGTTCCAGTTCATACGTATCCAGATATGCATCTTTATGATCCACACGTCCGATCTTCCGGATTCTTCCGCATTTAAAAAGCAGCCCCTCCGATAAAGTTGTCTTTCCTGCATCTACGTGGGCCAGCACACCCAGGCTTATATGTTTCTGTTCTTGTATCTTCTGAGGTTTTTCACCCATGAAATACCCCTTTCTTTTCTATCGTAATTACATCATCAGAAAATCTTTGTTGTCCACTTGCTCATATCCCAGACTTCATTTACCACATCTTGGTAAAATTCCGGCTCATGGCAGATGAGAAGGATACTTCCGCGATATTCCCGGAGAGCTTTTTTCAGCTCATCTTTTGCATCCACATCCAGATGGTTGGTTGGCTCATCCAGAAGAAGAATGTTGGTATCACGATTTACCAGTTTGCAGAGACGGACCTTGGCCTGCTCACCACCGCTTAAGACACGGACCTGACTTTCGATGTGTTTGGTTGTAAGGCCGCATTTTGCCAGTGCAGAACGTACCTCATACTGGGAGAATGACGGAAATTCCTGCCACAGTTCTTCGATACAGGTGGTCTTGTTCTCGCCTTTTACTTCCTGCTCAAAATATCCGATTTCGAGATTTTCTCCCTGTTCCACACTTCCTGAGATCGGTTTGTTCAGGCCAAGAAGGCTTCGTAACAGTGTCGTTTTACCGATACCATTGGTTCCTACCAAGGCGATCTTCTGTCCACGCTCCATGGTAAAATTCAGCGGTTTGGAAAGTGGTTCATCATATCCGATGACCAGATCATGTGTTTCAAAGAGCATTTTTCCCGGTGTGCGTCCATAGCGGAAATTGAACTCCGGCTTCGGCTTCTCTGCTGCCAGCTCGATCACATCCATCTTGTCCAGTTTTTTCTGGCGGGACATGGCCATGTTTCTTGTGGAAACACGGGCTTTGTTTCTTGCCACAAAGTCTTTTAGCTCACTGATCTCCTGCTGCTGTTTCCGGTAGGCCGCCTCCAGCTGTGCCTTCTTAACCGCGTAGACTTCCTGGAAGTGGTCGTAGTCTCCTACATAACGGTTCAGTTCCTGATTTTCCATGTGATAGATGATATTAACCACAGAATTCAGGAACGGAATATCGTGGGAGATAAGGATAAAAGCATTCTCATAATCCAGGAGATATCTTTTCAGCCATGCAATGTGTTCCTCATCCAGATAGTTGGTTGGCTCATCCAGAAGCAGGATATCCGGCTTCTCAAGAAGCAGTTTTGCAAGGAGTACCTTGGTTCTCTGGCCGCCACTTAAGTCTGTAACGTCACGGTCCAGTCCCAGATCCAGAAGTCCCAGTGCTCTGGCAACCTCCTCTACTTTTGCATCAATGGCGTAAAAATCGTGAAGTGTCAGTTCATCCTGAATGGTTCCAAGTTCTTCCATCAGCGCATCCATCTCGTCAGGATCTGCAGTTCCCAGTTTGTCGCAGATCTCGTTCATGCGCTCTTCTTTTTTGAGAAGGGGATCAAAAGCGGATTTCAGCACCTGTCCGATGGTCATGCCTTTTTCCAGCACTGCATGCTGATCCAAATAGCCTGCGTGGACATTTTTTGCCCATTCTACTTTTCCTTCATCCGGCATCAGTTTTCCGGTTACGATGCTCATAAATGTGGACTTTCCTTCGCCGTTGGCTCCTACAAGCCCAATGTGTTCTCCCTTCAGAAGCCGGAAAGATACGTCTTCAAAAATCGCTCTGTCTCCAAATCCGTGAGTCAGGTGTTCTACATTTAAAATACTCATTTGTTATATTCCTTTTTATTGTGATTTTTGTGTTATATTTTGTTTTCCTTTATATAATGCTATAGTATTATACTTGATATTCTTCTCTGCTGTAAAGCCAAATCTCCGTATCCTCTGCGTTCGTATAACAATCTTTTTTTCCTTGCCAGTTATCACAAAATCGCTTATTCTTATAACAGATAAAAAATCGCATATACATCATATATAAAGGAGGCACAATTTTTATGGCAAAGATCGATCATGCAGCGATCCGTACTTCTTCCTATGAAGATGCACAGAAATTTTTTGAGGATGTTTTTGACATGCATATGTGGCGGGAAATTGGGGAAAAACCGGAGCGCAAATGCTGGTTCCGGGAAGGTATCCAGCTCTGCGAAGTTTCCAACATCAACACAGAGGCAGAGAACGGATATGACCACATTTCCATCGCCGTTGATTCTGTGGAAGAAACCATGGAAAAGATCAAATCTTATCCGGTAAAAACCATCAATGACCACTGGTTTTCTCTTCCGGATGGAACACGGATCGAACTGAAACTGCTGGCTAACTGGAAAGTCAACGACTGAGAAAAATCCAATATAAAACGGATCTGTGTGAGAATCATTTATTTTATAATTCATTCTCACCAGATCCGCTTTTTATTTTTATAATATTTTTTTACATACTGATGATTCCCAGTACATTTGCAATGGAACTTAACAGTACAATGATCAGACAGACAGGTGCCAGATACTTGATAAAGAACTTGTACAGCCCTTTTCTGCGGAATTTCGAAGACTGTTCGATCTCCGCCGCGATCCTGTCATATCCCACAACACGTGTTACCAGGAAACAGGTGGCAAGTGCTGCCAGAGGCATCATCACGGAGTTTGTCATAAAGTCAAAGAAATCCAGGAAATTCATTCCGAAGATCTTCAGGAAATCCAGCACCCCATATCCCATGGAAGATGCAGTTCCGAACACAAACATGATCACTGCCATCAGGATACAGCATTTCGCACGGCCCCAGTGAAGCTCATCCATAAAGGTAGATACGCTTGTCTCCATCAGAGAAACCGCACTGGTCAGTGCCGCAAGAAGAACCAGCACGAAAAACAGGATTCCTGCGCCGGTTCCCACTCCCATAGTTGCAAAAACCTTCGGCAGCGTGATAAACATCAGTGAAGGACCAGCCTGCAGTGTATCCGGATTTCCGCCTGAGAAAGCAAACACTGCCGGAATGATCATCAAGCCTGCAAGGATTGCAATACCTGTGTCAAAAATCTCCACCTGTGTGGTGGACTGTTCCATATCCAACTTCTTATGCATATAGGAACCATAGGTATATAAGATACCCATTGCAATAGAAAGTGAATAAAACATCTGCCCCATGGCTGCCACAACTGTCATCCAGGAGAAATTCTTAAAGTTCGGGATCAGGAAATATTTTACTCCTGCCATGGCATCTGGACGTGTCATCGAATAGATGGCAACGATCACAGCCAGAACTACCAGAACCGGCATCATGATTTTTGACATAAGCTCCACGCCGTTCTTTACACCGCCGAGGATAATGGCAAATACCAGCACAGCAAACACCAGAAACCAGGCTTCCACCTGCCAGGAATCCGCAATAAAACTTCCGAAATAACCATCTTCGGAAACCTTCTGCACATTTCCCTTTAAATACTCTACCAGATACTTGATAACCCATCCGCCGATGGTGCTGTAATACGGCACGATCAGCATCGGAATCACCGCATTCAGCCATCCACCGATCTTAAACGGTGCGCTTTTTCCAAAATGTTCAAATGCTCCGACCGGACTCTTACGGGTCATTCTTCCCAGCGCTGTCTCCGACATGATCAGCACATATCCAAATGACACGGTCAGAAGGATATAAACCAGCAGGAACATTCCTCCGCCGTACTTCGCCGCCAGGTAAGGAAAACGCCAGATATTTCCCAAACCTACCGCAGATCCGGCCACAGCCAGCACATAACCGATCTTCCCGGAAAAACGTCCCCGCTGATGATGGCTGTGACCGGATTTCTTCACTTCACTCATCCATAAAACCCTCCTTAATTTCTGTGTAAAAAAACTCCCACAGGATCGCGCCTATGGGAGGTCTGCATGATGATATAGTATCAAAAAATGGGGAAAATGTCAAAAGAAAGGATAATGTCCTTTTCTTACATATAAAAAACCCCGGAACCAAAAGGTTCCCGGGGTCTGATGTTCTGATATTCGATATATCGGTCTGATTATCGTTTGGAGAACTGAGGAGCTCTACGAGCAGCTTTGAGACCGTATTTCTTACGCTCTTTCATACGTGGATCACGTGTAAGGAATCCAGCAGCTTTAAGAGCTGGTCTGTAGTCGTTGTCTGCCTCGAGAAGGGCTCTGGAAAGACCGTGACGGATTGCTCCAGCCTGTCCTGTGTATCCACCGCCGCGAACATTAACGATCACGTCGAATTTACCCTCTGTCTCTGTTAAAGCCAGTGGCTGACGAACGATAACTTTCAGAGTCTCAAGTCCGAAGTACTCATCGATGTCTCTTTTATTGATAGTGATTTTACCTGTTCCAGGTACCAGGTAAACTCTTGCGATTGATTTCTTTCTTCTTCCTGTTCCGTAGAATTTTGCGCTAGCCAATGTTTTCTACCTCCTATTAAAATGTTAAAACTTCAGGCTTCTGAGCCTCATGTTTGTGCTCTGGTCCTGCGTATACGAAAAGTTTCTTGTTCATAGCTCTTCCAAGAGGTCCTTTCGGAAGCATTCCCTTAACTGCGAGCTCGATAACCTTCTCAGGTTTCTTTGCTAACATTTCTTTTAATGTGGTTTCTTTCATTCCACCAACATAGTCGGAGTGGTTATAATAAATCTTCTGCTCAAGCTTCTTGCCTGTAACTTTGATCTTATCAGCGTTTACAACGATTACATAATCTCCTGTGTCAACGTGCGGTGTAAACTGAGGTTTGTTCTTTCCTCTTAAAACACTTGCAACACCGGATGCCAGACGTCCCAGAGTGCAACCCTCTGCGTCAACTACATACCATTTTCTTTCGATTTTATCCGGATTAGCCATATAAGTCTGCATGGTCCTACCTCCTGTTATTTATCAACGATAATGTTTCTCAAACCGCGGTACTTCCGCGAAAAAAAGTAAATGGAAACGCGGGTGCAAAATAAATCGCGGAAATGTCCGAAACCGCTGATAAAATGCCATCGCCGGGGCTATTGGCTCAAGCATCTTCGCACTACGTCACATTGAGTTATTATATTATAAGGGATTCTGCATGTCAACTGTTTTTTCGTGTAATTTTCAACAAAATTTTCAATGTTATTACGGTTTGCTTTTCTGACTTTTATGCCTTCTTCCCACTGATCGGAATCAGTATCTTCAGTTCAAACCAGTTATCTCTCTGACAGGCTACTGTAGATCCACCATATTTTTCCACAGTCGCGCAGATACTCTTCATTCCATAACCGTGAAGCCTCTTATCCTTCTTGGTAGTCACCGGCATTCCATTACGAAACCGGATCTTTTCATCGCAGTAATTTTCTGTCCGGATTCGCACGAACTGTTTTTCCCTGGAAACATAAAGCCAGATAAGACGTTTCTCCTTCTCTTTCTGCCTGCTGACACTCTCAATGGCATTGTCCAGCATATTTCCAAACAACGCACTGATATCCATGTCATCCATGAACGAAAGACTCTGACCTTCTATAATCACCTTCAGTTCGATCTCCCGTTTCTGACATACCATGGATTTATTGGTAAGTACCGCATCCAGAATCCGGTTTCCTGTCTTGTTCTGCGTCTCATAGACCTTGATCTCATGCTCCATTTTGTCCAGATAATCTCTGGATTTCCCTGCATCTGCCTGGCTTCTCAGAAGATTGATCTGATGCTTCAGGTCATGATATTTCTGATTGACCACATCTATGCTCTCCCTGGAAAGCTGATAATTCTTATACTGCATCTCCATGATATTACGAAGAGCATCTTTTTCCAGACGGAGCTGCATCTCTTTTACCTGGATGTGATAAGCATACAGCACGGCCATTCCACTTAAGTCCACCAATGTACGAATAATAAAAATATCCATGGCAAAGCGTCCGCTGAATAGTCCGTTCTGATCCAGATAACTTAAATTGCTCATGCCGAAAACAGCAGCCGCAACGATCACGACAACCAGCAGCTCCCGCCTGGTCACATTCAGCTCTTCGATATCTTTTTTGAGATAACACTCAATAAGAAAAAGCAACCCGAATAATCCCAGATAAACCACTGCCATGATCACCCACTGCCACCCAAAGCTGCATCCTGTCAACTCATGGATATAATAAAAGACCTGCCAGCACAGAGAAGCTCCAAATTCTCCGTTTATAAATGCTTTCACACAGAAAAATCCGGCCTCCCTCACTGTGAAACAGTTGCACAGATAAATATACCCGTACATCAATCCGATAATCACCACCATAGCCGGAAGAAACAATGCCTTACCAACTCCGTGGGTCCATGTCATAAATAACAAAAGGAGGGCAAACTGAATGCAGCTTACCACTCCCAGCTTCCATCCTTTTCGTTTCTTCTCATTGGAGCCTGCGATCACAAGCCCGGACATGGCATAAGCTATGGCATAGTAATAACCAGGTGTATTCAACACCTCTCCTGCATTCATTTGCCCACCTCATTCAGATATTCATTTAATGCGTCAAGAAATGGTTTCCGTCTGCTGCGGCTGACCTGGATCACATCGCCGTTTACGCACACATCACTTCCCACATAATTCTCCACGTATTCCAGATTCACAAGATAACACCGGTTGCACCGGAAAAACTTTACAGGATCAAACTGGCTGTCTGCGTCCTTCATAGTTCCCTTGGTGCTGTATTCCCCCTCTGTTGTGTGGTAGATCAGAAGATGATCCTGTACCTCCACATAGCAGATCTTCGACACATCCAGCTTCTGTTTTCCGCCTTTCAGGGAAATGGTGATATATTCCCTGGCAGATGTTTTTACACGGGAAAGTGCTCTTCCCATACTCTCCGAGAAAGAGAACCAGGAAATCGGCTTCAACATATAATCCAGCGCATTTACCTTATATCCCTGTATGGCATACTGAGGTGCATTGGTGATAAAAATGATCTCCACATCCTTATCCAGCTCCCGGATTTTCTCTGCTGCCTTCATTCCGTTCATAAAAGTCATCTCGATATCCATCAGAAGCAAATCATAGTCTGCAGAATATCCTGTGACAATATCCTCGCCATCCTGGAATTCCTCTATGGAAAATTTCAGTTTCTGTTCTTTTTCGTATCTGTGGAGACAGTCCAGAAGTGCTCTTCTGTCCTGCTCACTGTCTTCCACTACCGCAATGCGGACCATCGCTGCCTTCACCCCCATGAAAACTACTTTTCATATGAGTTCAGTATACCAAGAAAGCCTCTTTGAAACAACAGAAAAATCCGTCATATCCGACGCAAACTTTATTCTTCCCAGGTTCCGCCAGCTGCAAGTACTGCAGCTTTCTGATTCTCTTTGATGATCCTGTGATCTTCCTCGATATGCTTCTCCACATCCAGTCTGCTCATCATAAATACGATGATGGCAAAAGTGATCACTTCCATTCCAAGAAACGCAAAAGCAAGTACATTCTCTACTCCGCCCATCTGACGGTATACCACCTGTCCCGTATAATCTGCCACATTATTGATAATGGTAAGTGTGGACGAATCACAGGCAACACCGGTATTGGTATATCCTGCAAATGTAAGAAGTCCGTTGATAATTCCCGTACAGATTCCAGTAAGACCTACCATGATTGATCCATAAACAGACATGGTAAAACCATCACTTCGGAAACCGTTTTTTGCTTCCAGGTGATCCAGCACATCGGAAAGAAGTGCCATGGTCACATACATGGCCGGGATACTTCCAATGCCCTTCAGGACCATGCCTACACACACCAGAATAAAGCTGTGCACATCAATAAAACATACCAGGCCTCCAACAACAGAAAAACAAAGTCCCAGCACAACTGCACGTTTTTTTCCAAGCTTATTGGCAATAGGCCATGCCACAAACATTCCAATGGCAGTAGGGATTCCTCCGATCAGTCCAAGGGTTGACATCAGAGTTCCTGACGTCTGTTCCGGATTGGCAGAATTAATCACGCTGTCAAACATCCATCTGGCATAAAAACTCATGGAGCTGTTTTTTACCAGCTGTCCCATCTGGAAAAGCAGGAAATAGAGAATGATGATCCACCAGTATTTGTTACGGATGCATCCCTGCACCTGTTTCTTTAACGGAATTTTTTCTTCCTTTATATTCAGGTTGATATTTTCTTCTGTGATACGCTCTCTTGTAAAATAATATTCCAGGAGAATGCCAACGAAGCAGAACAGACACAGTACAATGGAAATGATCCTCCAGTGTACATAGCTTGCCTCAACATTAATCTCGCCATTCTCTGCAACAAAAAGATAACTCTGCAGAAGAACCGGTACCACAATACTTGCTCCGATCCCTGCGGAAGCTACCATAGCTGCATTGGAAAAAGTTGCAAGCATGCCTCTCTGTGAAGAATCCCTGGTAGACAGCGCGACCATGGAACTGTGTGCTGTGTAAAAACATGGATAGGCAAGCGCATAGTACAGGTTATAGGACACTGCGATCCAGATCATCTGAATACCCCCGCTCTGTCCGGTCGGAGTCATAAACAGAAGGATCACAGCAACTACTACCATCGGCGCAGACAACAGCATGTATGGCCTTGCCTTTCCCTGGGAAGTTCTTGTATTATCAATCCATCTTCCAATCAGGAGATTTCCAAGTACAACGAAGATCACGGATATCACCGGCAGCATAGTCGCAAACACACCAAATCTTGTCCAGCCAAGAACATCCACATAATAACGGTTCAGATAAGCACCGAAAATGGAATTCGCAAGCATGGCACAAAATGGTGCCAGGAAATATCCGATGATCATCTCAGGTATCTTTACATTATCTGATTTTATTTTTGTACGAAAAATCGGGTTTTCCACAATTTTTGTGATTTTCATAAGATATTTCCTCCTACTTCAGATCAAATGAGTGGAAATCAAAAGAACCTTTTCCTTCATAGCAGAAAAACAATGCTTCTTTTTTTCCAAGTCCGGTAAGTTTCGCAGAAAATTCTTTCCGCTCTCTGGATACCTTTACCGGGATCTCTGCTGCCGGCTTCTCATTTTCCCTGGTTCTTATATAAACCGTTCCACTGGCATTTCCACAGATATTGATACGAATTTCCTTTGTTTCAGATAAATCAAAATATTTATATCCCGCTACTGATCCATCACACATATGTGCCACATACTGATCCTCACCGGATTCTCTGTCTCTGCCCTTCTGGGTAAGATAAGGATGACCAGCCTTCGGATGCTTCAGCATGCTTAAAAAACGGGTGCCTTTTTTTCCATATACATTGCAGGCAATATAGGAGGGATAATATCCAGTCCCATTTAACGGACTTCCATTTAATCCGCAGGAAGTCATCTCAGCCTGACAGAATTTTCCATCTTTAAACTGGATTTCCTCTGCACATGCCTGTCTGGAAGACTGCTTACGGTTGCTGTGTCTGTGATAAAAAACGTAATATTTTCCATTGATCTCAATCAGGCTTCCATGCGTATTGCCTGTGGAGTTTTTCGCATGGTTTACATCATTTACCCCAGGAAGTCCGATATCACCGTTGCTGACCAGAATTCCTCCGTACTGAAAACCGCCGGTCGGGTGGTCGCTGACTGCATAGCAGAGCTCATGACTGTTCAGGGAACTGTAAATAAAATAGTAGGTTCCGTTAAATTTCCGCATGGAGCTTGCCTCAAGAAATGCATGTCCTTCATATGGAGTTCCTTTGGACTCCTTCTCTCCTGCCACGCCAATGTAACCAGGACCTTTTTTTACGGTGAGCATATCTGACGGATCCAGCTCAAAGCACATCGGTCCATGCTCTGTAGGTTTGGATCCATCCAGAAGAATCGGATTTCCCTGCAGCGCAAAACCGGTATAAAGATAAAGCTTTCCATCATCATCCATAAAAATCGCCGGATCAAACTGGAATGGCTCCCCTTTTTTTCCAATTGGAGTATTGTCTTTATAGTGTACGTAGCCGTAGAACTCATAATGACCTGCAGGTTTGTCACAGACCGCAACCGAGATCATCTTGGTTCCACCCATAAAATAATAAAGGTAAAAACGACCATCAGGCCCCTGCACCATATCCGGTGCAGCGAGGCCATTGGTCAGACGGATTCGCGGTGCCGCGGGATCCTGCTCTCTCTTATAGATACATCCTTCATATTTCCAGTTGCCCAGGTCATCCACCGGCGCTGACCAGCAGACGTAATCACCCAGACAGAAATTCAGTCCGTTAAACAGGTCATGGGAACCGTAAATATAAATTCTTCCGTCTACGATATGCGGTTCCGCATCCGGTACATATTCGTAGCTTGGCAGATACGGGTTGAATGCCTGTTTTGTTTTCATCAAAATTCCTCCATATAATATACAATTCTGTTTCTTTACGCTTCCATTTTTCTTCTGTTCAGGAAACCGGAAATAATCGCAATCACAAGTGCCAGTACATAAGCTACAACAGCCACCTCAAAAGAAACGGTCAGCTTTGCGAGACCTACGCTGACGCTCTGAATATAAGATGCTGCGTTTTTTGCAAAAATGGCAGTTGCAACAGCTTCCAGAATCGCATAAACAATTGTCATGTTATCCCACATGGGGCGGTATCCCTTTGCCAGTGTCAGAATCATCTCCATAAGTCCTGCCACAACAGCGATTACGGTAAATACAATAATTACAGCTTCCAGATTATTTTTTTCAGTGCCATACATAATATATCCGATCAGTGCAACCACAAGGGCAATCACAGAAAGTCCTGATACATAAATGCCGGCTGCTGCTTTTCCAAAAAATTCCTTGATGCTCATCCATTCTTCCTCCTACTGCTCTTTTCTGATCTTACGTGCCTTACGGATGCAAAGTGCCAGACACAGAACTGTCAGTACACCGAAGAGTACATCCACACCGATCAGGCCTTTCTGCCATACAGTAAGTACATAATCTACACTTGTGCTGTCTGTTACACCATTCATAAGGTTGCTGTTTACATACGCATACAGTGTGTAATGAAGAGATTCTTTGATCCGGTTCTGGATGGCAAGATCATTCTTCACAGTCTTTGCATTCAGATCACTGTAGGAATCCAGGCTTGTATTAAGAAGAAGATCTGTTCCTGCAAGAAGTCCCTCTTCCCATCTCTGATAATCCTCAGAGGAAAGCATATCGGTATTCTCCCAGCCTTTGAATCCCCATTCATTTCTCACAAGTTCTGCGCTCAGACCTTCGCTCATTCCAACCCATGTACAGCCGATACGGTTGTATGCGTTCATAAGACCCTGGGCCTGTCCTTTTACAAAGCTGATCTGGAAACCACGGAGTTCGTTTTCACGGAGTGCCTGCTCATTTCCAAATGTAGCAACACCACTTCTGTTTACTTCCTGGTTGTTAAATGCAAAGTGCTTCGGTGCAAGGATGCATCCTTTCTCCTGCGCTTTCAGGATCTCGGAAGCTCCCAGCTCTCCTGTCAGGACACTGTCCTCGGAAAAATACTCCTGGTTTCTTCCACAGTACGGTGTACGGTGCAGGTTCAGTCCTGGTGCATAAATGGTTGTGATATTACTCCACAGAGAATCCTCCGCAAAAATATCTCCCTGCTCCGCTGCAAGATCTTTATTGAAAGTTGCCGCAAGTGTAGGCTCTGTCGGAAATGTTCCGCATTCATAAGATGCATTCTCATCCTTGGAAGAAACATAACATGGATCCCCGGACTCGCTTGCTTTCCAGTAAGTAGAAAGTGTTTTTCCACCAAATGCATCCAGAATTCCATTCGGTCCATCTGCATCACAGCCACCTACCAGGTCAATGGAAGCGATCGGCTCAATACCGGATCCACCAAGCTGGATAAAATTGCATGCCTCGTCCAGGCTGATCTGGCTGAGCAGCTGATCCCATTTCTCATCGTCATAATCAAGGCCTTTCAGATCAATAATGTGAAGATCACCATCCTGTCCCCATTTTACCTCAGAGGTGTCATCGTCTTTGGAAACCGTATAGGTATCTCCTTTGATCAGCTTCTGCATATCTTCAGTAGCTTCAACACTGTCATAAGCTTTCGGCCAGGTTGCCTCCCAGTCATTTCTGGAAAGATAGGTAACTGTTCCATCCTTAAAATTATTAAGATCTGCCTCTTCAAACTGGTTCGTAATCTCATTTCCTGTTGCAGAAGACATTGCATAAGTAGTTGTATCAAGACTGTCCTCTTTATAGGACACTGCCAGATCTTTATTTCCATCTGCATCCATACCATCTGCAGTTGTATAACCTTTTGCCGCAAGGATATTATTCAGTGCATCATGTGCGCCGTTTCCAACTGCGAAATAATAGTCACCTGCGTCCATAATATAGGTCTTTGCTGTTGTATAATCATAGCTTGCAAAATATTCCTTCGGAGCTATAACTTCTACAGTTTCGGACTCACCCGGTTTCAGCTCTTTTGTTTTCTCAAAACCAACCAGCTGAACGGAAGCTTTTTCCACATTGTTTTCTTTGTCATAGTCTGTATAAGGAGTCTGTGCATAAAGCTGTACTACATCTTTGCCCGCCACATCTCCTGTATTTTTCACCTCAACGGAAACAGTTACGGAATCGCCCTCATAATCGAAGTTTTTGATATTCTGCTCAAATGTTGTGTAGGAAAGTCCGTAGCCGAATCCATAGGAAACTTCCTCATCATAGTTCCAGGTACCATTATCATTGGAAGCTCCTGCCGCACTGTCTGCATTTCCCTGTTTCAGAACCGTGTCTTCATATCTTGTTTCATAATATTTATACCCTGTATAAATGCCTTCGCTCTCTACCAGATAGTTGGAGCCACTGTAATTGGATGCCCCAAAATTGTCTTCTGTGGCATTTGTGAACGTATAGCTTCCGAAGTTTACCATAGCCGGTGAGGAAACAGAGCTTACTGCATAAGTATCTGGCAGATGTCCGGAAGGACTTACCTCGCCTGTGAGAACGGATGCAACTCCCTGAAGTCCTACAGTTCCAGGTTCACCGATCCAGAGAATACTGTCGATATCTTTATCCTCCTTCAGTTCCTCGATCTCCATAGGATTGTCAGAGTTGATAAGAACAATAACCTTGTCAAAATTCTTCTTTGCTTCATTAATCATGTCTCGCTCTACATCCTGAAGTCCAAGTGCCAGATGTGTTCCGTCACCATCCTGCACATTATCTGTGCTGGTTCCGAAATCATCGGCCTCACTGCCCTGGCGTCCGATCACAACAACTGCCGCATCATTATAATCACTGTAGCTCCCACGCTCGGTATCTGTGTATTTCTCAACAGGAACTTCACCTGTACGGATCGTCTGAGCTTCCATCTCGGCACCTGTAAAACCAAACCATGTTGGTGCAAGTGCCATACGCTTGTAATCTTTACTCATCTTCTCATAGAAGCTCCACATAGTAGGATTTACCTGAATTCCCGCATTTTCAAAGCAGTCCTTGAAACTTAAATCCTGTTTTGCAGGGGAACTGCTTCCTACTGTTCCGCCATATACAGGCGCATAACTTGTCATTCCAAAAAGAGTTACCTTTGGAGAATTTTTAAGAGGAAGTGCCTGGTTATCATTTTTCAGAAGCACCGTTCCTTCTTCCTGGATCTTTGTCATAACATCATTTCTGGCATTGATAAGATCTGTTGTGTTGTCATAATCCGACTTGTAATAATAGGCATCATCGCTGTCGCTGGTCTCACCGGAAACGGAAATATTCGTTGTTCCCAGATATTCATTGATCTTTGATGCCCATGCATTGGCAATGGTCGTTGTTCCAAGTGCCACTACCAGCAGCGAGGATGTGAGGCCTGTAAGACCACGCAGAGCCCTTGTGGATCGTTTGTTCTTCATCTTCTCTTTCCTCCCGAAGTTCTGTTTATCAGTTGTATGGAGTATAGCATTGAATTTTCACTCTTTTGCATTTTTACCGCCAACGGTAATTTTTTGAACGTAATCGGAATCAGATTTTTGTATAGTTTTACCATGTATTATTAATATTGCACATATTTTTTGTATAGTTTTTATGCAATTTTCACAAGTATAAAGTAGGCACGTTCCGTAGTCTGCCTGTGGATCTTTATCTTTGCATCGGGACGATACAGCTGTATGTATTCTTCTCATCCTCAACACGTACCACTGCATTGCCGCTTTCTCTCATACGTATCACAGCCATAGCTTCTCCGTAATACGTCTTTGTGGTATCCTGTGCATAATTTCCTTCCACATACGCACAGGCGCTGCCAAGGCCTTCCAGAGTTCCGTTCTCTACAGAAACCTTTAGCTCATGTTTTTCCATGGGTTTCCAGTTTCCCTGACTGTCCGTATACTGCAGCGGAATAAAAACAAGTTCTCCCGGTTTTGCTGTTTTCGTTTCCGGATGAATCGACAGCATCGTATCTTTTTCTGCTGTTTTCAATGTCTGTCGTCCCAGCTCACATCCGTTTTCACTGTAAGAGATTGCTGTGATCTCACCGTCATGATAGGTTACATTAAATTTTGTCCTGCATTTTTTTACTTTTTTCCGGCCTGCAGTTTTTCCGTTGATTTTAAGTTCCACCTCTGCTGCCCGGGCAAAAACTTCCACTTCTGCACTCTCACCATCACAGCCACGCCAGGACCAGCTCTCCACAGCTTTCGTAAGTGCCCATCCTGTAAGCTGAAGTTTTTCTTTCTGATATACAGGCTTCACCGCAATAAAAGGCCCCTTTGCCTGTTCAAACGCGACTCTTGTGTAAGCAGCCTCGGCTCTTGGTTTTCCAAGAAGATCAATACGTCCGTTATTTCCTGTCATTCTGGTATGCGGCTCCAAACCTTTATAATCACTGTACTCTGCCGCACCATCACCGGTTTCGCCGATATAATCCCATCCGGCCCATACAAAATCTCCGATAATCCGGTTATTCTTTTTTGCAATCTCCCAGAAATCATAGGCATCCTTACAGAAGGTCTCACTTCCCAGAATCAGACGTTTCGGATATTTTCTTAAATCATGTTTATAACGGAAGATCCCGTAATTATATCCTGCAACATCCATGGCTGCATAGGCATCTTTTGTCTTCCAGTCACATGGAGGAAGGGTAGCTCCCATTTTCATGAAATAATCTCCTGCAAGGCATGCCAGTGTATTATAGAATTCACTTCCTACCGGCTTTTTCTTTTTTGAAGCATCTTTTGCCGCATTTTCTGCTGTTTTTTCCGCCTTATCATCACTGTATACACCAAGACCGATGGAACTTAAGAAATTAAAGAAAATGTTAATTCCACAGGTAACCGGTCTTGTGCCATCCAGGCTGTGAAGATATTCAGTCATACATCTGGTAAAAGCAATTCCCTTTTTCTGTGCTGTCTCGGCAACTTCATTTCCTGTAGAATACATAATCACAGACGGATGGTTGAAATCCTTTTCCACCATATCTTTAAGATCCTGTTTCCACCAGTCCTTCAGTTCTGTGGCATAATCATATTTTGTCTTGTGAATATACCAGACATCCACATACTCATCCATCATCAGCATTCCCTGACGGTCACAGGCATCCAGAAATGCTCTGGAGCACGGATAATGAGAAGAACGGATGGCATTGTATCCGTTCTCCTTCAGAATACGTACCTTTCTCTCTTCTGCTTCCGGAAATGTACATGCTCCAAGAAGTCCGTTGTCGTGATGAACACAGGCTCCCCGGAGAATCACCCGCTTTCCGTTTATGGTCATTCCCTCCCGTTCATTCCAGTGAAGGGTGCGCACTCCAAAATGCTCTGTCACCTGGTCGTTTCCAAATGCTGCATTTAAGGTATACAGATGTGGAGAATCCGGACTCCAGCGCTTCACATCCGGGATTTCCAGAAGGAATACTGCTTTCTGCTCCTGGCCATTACTTTTGGAAACTATTCTCTTTTCCGATATTTTTTCTATCGCAGCCACGATCTGTTCTCCATCCAGAATCTGAACTTTCACAGTCCCTGGAATTGATGTTTTCACCTCCACCTGAATCTGCGCCGGCTCCAGACTGACCGTCTGAATGCGGATTCCATTTACCGGAATGTGTTCTTTTTCTCCCAGATAGAGATTTACCGGACGGTAAATTCCTGTTCCGGAATACCACCGGCTGTTGGGCTGATCTGCATTTCTGGCAATCACGCGGATCGTATTCTCTGCTCCGTACTGTAGAAATTCATTCAGCTCCACATAAAAGTTTGTGTATCCATAGGGGCGAAATGCCGCTTTTTTTTCATTAATATAAATTTCCGCATCATGATATACACCTTCAAACTCCAGAACTGCTTCTTTATCCACATCTTCTGCCGGGACAAAAAATCTCTTTGTGTATTCATAATCGCCGCCAATATACCAGCCGATATTTCCTTCTCCCTGACTTTCTTCGCTGCGCTGCTCACTGCGCATGGCATCATGAGGCAGCGTTACTTTTTTCTCCGGTTCTTCTCTTGTCAGACATCTGCAGATCCAGTTTTTGTTAAAATCTCTTTTTTCCATCTTTTATCCCTTTTCTCTCATACAATAAAAAACCGGGCAGCACATTCTTCTGTGTTGTCCGGCTGCGTTCTCTCTGTAATAAACTATAACTGCTGCATTCCGAAAATGCAAACACAGTTGACGGTCAAAACCTGACCGTTCACGGAGAGACGATTTTAGTTATTAATTATATAAATCCTTTTTTTCGTACCTTCCGGTAAACCAGGATCTGATACAGCACAACGCTGATCCATCCGATTCCTGTGGCAAAGGCGACAGCCTCAAGTCCCATTCTGCCGATGAGCAGATAAGACAGAACCACTCGAATGGATATATGCAGCGTGCTTCCAATCACCGGGACGGAAATCTTTCCGATTCCACGGAAGAATCCCACCCCTGCGTTTCCGATGAAATTCAGGATATAAAAGACAGATACCACATTCATATACAATACGGCATTTTTCATTACGGTTTCTGACGGATTCCCCATGAGAAGCTGTACCGCGCCTCTTGTCAGGGTTGCCTGCAGGACAGACAGAATGATGACAAATACGATCATCAGCCCAAGCCCCTGATGAAATCCTTTTAGCGCTCTCTTTTTATCTCCTGCGCCACGGTTCTGGGCCACGAATACAGAGATTGCTGTGGAACCGCTGTCTCCGAAGGAATTGGAAAATCCTTCAATTCTGGTGGTCGCCGTATATGCGGAAATGATCTCTGTTCCACCGGAGTTTACCGCTCCCTGGACCAGCATCTTTCCAATGTAGATACTGGACTGATGAAGGGCAGACACCGCCCCGAAATTGGCTGTCCGCTTCAGAAGCGGCAGATCCATTCCCATATCCTTCCGGCTGAAGAAAAAAATTGGATGTTTTTTCCTCATGATCCACAGACACACTCCTGCAGAAAAAAGCTGGGCGATCACAGTAGCCAGTGCAGTTCCGGCAGTTCCCATATGTAATCCCAGCACAAAGGCAACATCCAGTGCCAGATTCATGCACATGGCAATAAAAAGGGTCCATAACGGTGTTTCCGTATCCCCGGCAGCCCGGAGCACCGCAGAGCACCAGTTATAGAGAAAGGTGGCAGGAAGTCCGATAAAAATGATCCGAAGATATGCCACAACATAAGGCTCTACCTCCAGCGGTGTCTGGATCAGGCCCAGCACCGGGTACAGAACCAGAAGGCTTGCAATACTCAAAACAATGGTAAAGCCCCCTCCCGCACTCAGCGAAAGGAAGCTTTCTTTTCGAAGTTTTTCATAATTTTTCTGCCCGTAGAGTTCTGCAAAAATAATGGACATTCCATTACATCCACCATTGAGAATAAAGATAAACAGATTCATGATGCTGCCCGCAACACCAATGCCCGCAAAGGCCTCCGTTCCCACATATCTTCCCACGATAAAAGAATCTATGGTGTTGTAAAACTGCTGCAGGATATTTCCAAGTACCAGAGGAATGGTCAGCGCGATCAGTTCCCTCCGGATATTCCCATGCAGCAGATCCTGTGTATTTTTCATTTCAGTGCCTCTTTTTCATACCTTTTTCAGAAAAACTCAATTCCCATCAGTGTCAACCCCTGTGCCGGAGCTGTGGGGCCTGCTGCAGCCCGGTCACAGGCTTTGAGGATTTTGTCCATCCGTTCCGGAGGATACTGCCCGTTTCCGATCTCAATCAGGGTACCGGAAATAATACGCACCATATTGTAAAGGAATCCGGTTCCGGAAACACGGATGGTCACCATATCCCCGTCTCTCCACACATCCATGGAAGTGATGGTACGGATGGTTGTCTTCACCTGAGCGCCGGAGCCGCAGAAACTGGCAAAATCATGGCGCCCGATCAAATAAGAAGTTGCCTCCTTCATCTTTTCCACATCCAGCTTGTAATGGTAAAAATACGAATACAGTCTTTCTGTGGGAACCGGGAATTTCCGATTCAGGATACGGTACTCATATGTTTTTTCACTGTCACAGTAGCGGGGATGGAAATCCGGCTCCACCTCCTCAGAAAGCTGGATACGGATATCTTCCGGAAGTCTCTGGTTCAGTGCATAGGAAAACTTTTCTCCGGGGATCCTGGACTCGGTATCAAAAACCGCCACATTTCCAAGGGCATGTACCCCTGCATCTGTACGGCTGGCACCGATAGTCTCTATCTTTTCTCCAAGCAGTTCACTTAAGGTATCGTTTAATACACCCTGGATGGTCGTTCCGTTTGGCTGTGTCTGCCAGCCGGAATAATGCGTTCCATCGTAAGCCACTACAAGTCCTACTCGTTTCATAAAATACTATACCTCCTGTGGTTACAGTCCCACTACACGGAACACCACTCCAACTGCAAGATATGCCACAAGGATTACAAATGCAATGTAATCTCTCTTCTCATAATGCAGCGGTTTCATCTGAGTTCTGTGATCGCCGCCGTGGTAACATCTGGCTTCCATAGCCATGGCAAGGTCATTGGCACGGCGGAACGCAGAAATAAACAGCGGAACAAGAAGGGGTACCATGTTTTTTGCCTTCTGGATCAGGTTTCCGTTTTCGAAATCCGCGCCTCTGGCGATCTGTGCCTTCATGATCTTATCGGTCTCCTCAAGAAGGATCGGGATAAAACGAAGGGCAATGGACATCATCATGGCGATCTCATGAACCGGTACACGGATCTTGTTCAGTGGGCGGAGAAGTCTCTCCAGACCGTCGGTAAGGTGATTCGGTGTGGTGGTCAGTGTCATGATAGATGATCCGATCACAAGATAAACAAGACGGATTGCCATTCTTCCTGCAAGAACAAGGCCTTCCTTTGTAACCTTGATGATTCCGAAACGCCACAGCACTTCACCAGGCGTCAGGATAATGTTGAACACAACGGTGATCAGAAGGATCATCACGATGGCCTTCAGACCTTTGAACATGAATTTCACAGGAACTTTGGAGATTGCGATCATGGCTACCAGAAATACGGTTGCCACCGCATATCCAAGAAATGTATGGAACAGGAACACGGAAATCAGAAATCCCAGAGTTCCCAGAAATTTGGTCCGTGGATCCAGTCTGTGAAGAACGGATTTGGCCGGATAATACTGGCCGATAGTAATATCTCTGATCATTTTTCCGCTCCTCCTTTTTTCAGTAATGGAGAATCTGCTGCTTTCAGCGCGACAAGAATGCTGTTTCTGGCTTCCTCCACTGTCGTGGCATCTGCATCCACCTTCATTCCGTGTTCCTTCAGAGCATGCATGATATAAGTGATCTGCGGTGCTGCAAGTCCCATGGTTTCCAGTTCTTTATAATGGGAAAAAACCTTCTTGGGCTCATCATCGAATACCGCTTCTCCATGGTTCATAACAATGAGACGCTCCACATATTTTGCAATATCTTCCATGCTGTGGGACACCAGAACAATGGTGATTCCTCTCACTTTATGAAGTTCCGCGATCTGGTCCAGGATATCGTCCCTGCCTTTCGGGTCAAGGCCTGCTGTTGGCTCGTCCAGGATCAGGATCTTCGGGTTCATGGCAAGTACACCTGCGATAGCTACTCGTTTTTTCTGACCGCCGGAAAGCTCGAATGGAGATTTTTTGAAATTGGACTCTTTTACTCCAACCTGTGTCAGTGCCTGTTTTGCCTCTTTCTCTGCTTCCTCCCTGGAAAGTCCCTGGTTCATAGGACCAAAGCATACATCGGAAAGCACATCGTTTTCAAAGAGCTGATGCTCCGGATACTGGAACACCAGGCCGACTTCGCTTCGGAGCTGCTTCCGGTCGTATTTTTCTGCCCACACATCTTCTCCGTTATACAGAACCTGGCCGGATGTTGGCTGTACCAGCGCATTCAGATGCTGGATCAGCGTGGATTTTCCGCTTCCTGTGTGTCCGATGATCCCGATAAACTGGCCGTCCGGGATCACAAGGCTGACATCCTTCAGCGCATGGCTCTCATAGGCTGTCCCGGGGCTGTAGGTATAGGTTACATTTTTTAATTCGATTGACATAATGCGCTCACCAGCTCCTCTGTAGTCAGTATTCCATCCGGAACATCCACGCCGGATTTCTTCAGTTCATATGCAAGAAGTGTTACCTGTGGTACATCCAGTCCATACGCCTTAAGGGTATCCACCTGGGAAAAGATCTCTTTGGGATTTCCCTGCATTACAACATTTCCGCTGTCCATGACATAGACACGGTCTGCATGGATCACTTCCTCCATATAATGAGTGATCAGGATAACGGTTACTTTTTCCTTACGGTTCAGTTCCCGCACGGCCTCCAGAACTTCTTTTCGTCCGTTGGGGTCCAGCATGGCGGTTGGCTCATCCAGAATGATACACCGCGGACGCATGGCCATCACACCTGCAATGGCTACACGCTGTTTCTGACCGCCGGAAAGTTTGTTTGGTGACTGATAACGATAAGCTGTCATGCCGACTTTTTCCAGACTGTCATCCACACGTTTCCAGATATCGTCTGTAGGAATTCCCATGTTTTCCGGGCCAAATCCCACATCTTCTTCTACCACTGTTCCTATGATCTGGTTGTCCGGATTCTGAAATACCATTCCCGCCTTCTGGCGTACCTTCCAGAGTTTGGTCTCTCTGGCAGTATCGATCCCGTCCACCAGCATGGTTCCCTCTGTTGGGATCAGAAGCGCATTCATATGCTTCGCCAGTGTGGATTTTCCGGAGCCGTTATGTCCCAGAACTGCCACAAATTCTCCTGCTTCAATGTCCAGGTTTACATCATTGACTGCACGCTGCATGTCTACCACATTGCCATCGTCATCATATCTCTGATAGTCAAATCCCAGCTTGAGCGCCTTGATAATTCCCATCTTTTTGTTCTCCTTAATCCTCTGTAGCTGCCGGTTCAGCAAGTCCGGTCAACTCGTCGATCAGTGCCCATATCTCGTCTCTTCCCTGCTTGGTCTCCGCTGAAAACGGAAGGATCTTTCCTTCTTTCGGAAGGCCCAGTCCGGTACGGATCTCCTTGAGGCTTTTTGCCACCTGGCTGCGTTTCAGCTTGTCAAGTTTGGTTGCGATGATCACCGGTTCATATCCGTTGTGGCAGATCCAGTCATACATCTGCTTGTCATTGGCAGAAGGTTTGTGGCGGATATCCACCAGAAGAAAAACTGCCCGGAGCTCTTTGGAATTATGAAGATAGCCCTCGATCATTTTTCCCCATTTTTCCTTCTCTGCCGCGGAGACTTTGGCGTAGCCGTAGCCTGGCAGGTCTACGAGATACATTGCTTCATTGATATTGTAAAAATTGATGGTCTGTGTTTTTCCAGGCTGTGCGCTGGTTCTTGCCAGGGCCTTGCGGTTCATCAGACCATTGATCAGGGAGGATTTCCCTACATTTGATTTTCCCGCAAAAGCTACCTCCGGCCTTCCTGTGTCCGGGATCTTGCTTGTGATTCCGCAGACAATATCCAGTGATACGTTTTTGATTACCATTCGTTGTTCCTCCCTTTTCTCGGAAAAGCCCTGTCCTGAAAAACAGGGCAGGGTTTTTTCTGTTTTTGTTTATGCAAGAGCTTCACCAAGAACTTCTTTCATGTTGTCCACAAACTGGATATTCAGCCCCTGGATAATCTCTTTATCCATCTCCTCAATATCCGGACGGTTTTTTTCCGGAACAAGGACTTCTTTTATCTTTGCGTATTTGGCTGCAAGCAGCTTCTCTTTCAGTCCGCCAATTGGAAGCACGCGGCCTCTTAAGGTAATTTCACCGGTCATGGCAAGATCTGCCCGCACCGGTTTTTCGATAATTGCGGACATCATGGCAGTTGCCATGGTTATACCTGCAGACGGGCCATCTTTTGGAACGGCACCTTCCGGGATATGTACATGCATATCATGTTTCTGGAAAAATTCCGGATCGATCTTATACTGATCTTCTACGGAACGGATATAACTGATACCGGCCTGAGCAGATTCTTTCATTACATCGCCCAGCTGTCCGGTGAGAAGCAGTTCTCCTTTTCCAGGCATGATGTTGACCTCAATCTGAAGGGTATCACCGCCTACCTGTGTCCAGGCAAGACCACGTGCGATTCCGATCTCATCTTTCTCATTGGCCATCAGATAGTTGTAGCGTTCTTTTCCAAGGAATTTGGAAATATTTCTGGATGTGACCACAACTTTATCCTTGCCCTCTTCCATAAGGGCACGTGCTGTCTTCCGGCAGATACGTCCGATATTCCGCTCTAGGGAACGGACTCCCGCTTCCTTGGTATAGTTGTTGATCAGCTTGCCGAGAGCTGCCGGCTGGATCACCAGTTTTCCTTCCGGAATCCCATTGATCTCCATCTGTTTCGGAATGAGATGTTCCCTTGCGATATGTTCCTTCTCATTCTCCGTATATCCTGGAATTTCCATCAGTTCCATACGGTCAAGAAGAGGCCTTGGAATCCCCTGTACATCATTGGCTGTTGCGATAAACAGTACCTCGGAAAGATCCTGAGGAATCTCTACATAATGATCGTTAAACTTACTGTTCTGCTCCGGATCAAGGACTTCCAGAAGTGCCGCAGAGGTATCTCCCTTATAGTCACTGCTGGTTTTGTCGATCTCGTCAAGAAGCATCAGCGGATTGCTGACTCCGACTTCTTTCAGTGCTACCGTGATCCTTCCAGGCATGGCGCCCACGTAAGTTTTTCTGTGTCCACGGATTTCCGCCTCATCACGAACACCACCAAGACAGATACGGACGTATTTCTTGTTCATGGCTTCCGCCACAGAACGTGCGATGGAAGTTTTTCCGGTTCCGGGAGGCCCCACCAGACAGAGGATCGGGCTCTTTCCCTTATGGGTCAGTTTCCGGACCGCAAGAAATTCCATGATGCGCTCTTTAACCTCTTTCAGTCCGTAGTGGCCTTCTTCCAGCACTTTCCATGCATTCTCAAGATCCTCGGAATCCTCGGATTTCTTATTCCACGGAAGAGCAAGAACGGTTTCCAGATAGCCTCTCTGCACGGTTGCTTCTGCGGCACTGGCTGCCATTCCTTTAAAACGGCTGATCTCCTTGGAGATCTTCTCTTTTACCTCATCGGATGCATCCAACTCTTTCAGCTGTTTCTTAAACTCCTCGATATCATCTGCGGTATTATCCTCACCCAGCTCCTCACGGATGGTTTTGAGCTGTTCACGGAGGATATACTCTCTCTGATTTTTATCAATGTGGGATTTCACCTTGCGCTGGAGATCTTTTGTGATATGAATCACTTCGATCTCACTGCCAAGAAGTGCACCCAGGATCTCATAACGGTCATTCAGAGACACTGCTTCCAGAAGTTTCTGCTTGTTCTGATAGGACATCGGAAGATTCACAGAAATCTGGTCGATGGTCTCCCTAACATCTTCGATCATCATAATCTGTGTTACCAGATCCTTGCTTACTTTTCCGCTTTCTCTGCAATATCTCTGGAAAAGTTCCCGGATGCTGCGAAGCATGGCGTCCTTGACCGGCTCCGGATAATCCTCTTCCTGTGCGGTAACGATCTCACATTCCGCTTTCAGGTAGGGTTCTTCCTGCTCAAGACTCAGGACTTCCGCCCGGTCCAGTCCCTCTACCAGAACCCGGTAAAGATCCTGCGGAAGTTTCACTACCTGCTTAATATAGGCAACGGTACCTACCTGATACAGATCGGTAAGTCCCGGTGTTTCCACCTCAGGATCTTTCTGTGTCAGCAGAAAAACCTTCTGGTCATGAAGCATGGCTGCTTCCACGGCACGGATGGATTTCTCTCTGCTCACATCAAAATGTACGATCATCTCCGGAAGGACCGTAGTCCCCCTGAGAGCGATCATTGGCAATATATTGACCTGATTTGTCATGAATGTCATTCCCTTCATCAAGCTGTTTCCGGCTTGCCTTTCTTTCTCGAACGGGATGTTTTGTGTCCTGCTTTCTTGGCAGGAGTTTTGGCCTCCCCGTGGATGATCTCCGGCTCTCCGGTTCCCTCCACTGCCTCTTTTGTGACGATACATTTGCGGATGGTATCGTCAGAAGGTGTCTTGTACATCAGATCCATCAGGGTATGCTCCATGATGGCACGAAGTCCTCTGGCACCTGTTTTTCTCTCAAGAGATTTCCGGGCAACTGTCTCAAGTGCCTCATCCTGGAACTCAAGCTCCACACCGTCCAGCTCAAAAAGCTTATCATACTGCTTGGTAAGGGAATTCTTAGGCTCTTTTAAGATGCGGATCAGTGCCTCTTCATCCAGAGAATCCAGTGTCACAACAACCGGAACTCGTCCGATAAACTCCGGAATCAGACCAAATTTGATAAAGTCTTCCGGCATAACTTCCTTCAGAACTTCTCCTACATTGCGGTCTTCCTTCTCGGAAACCTCTGCTCCGAAGCCGATGGATTTGGTATCCTGTCTGGCCTCAATGATCTTCTCCAATCCGTCAAAAGCACCACCGCAAATGAACAGAATATTGGTAGTATCAATCTGGAGAAACTCCTGGTGTGGATGTTTTCTTCCGCCCTGTGGAGGCACACTTGCAACGGTTCCTTCCAGAATTTTCAGAAGTGCCTGCTGTACGCCCTCACCGGACACATCTCTGGTAATGGATGTATTCTCGGATTTTCTTGTGATCTTGTCGATCTCATCAATATAAATGATTCCGTACTGTGCACGTTCAATATCATAATCTGCCGCCTGAATAATCTTCAGAAGAATATTCTCAACATCCTCGCCAACATATCCTGCCTCTGTGAGAGTAGTGGCATCTGCGATGGCAAAAGGAACATTCAGAAGTCTTGCCAGTGTCTGTGCAAGAAGCGTCTTACCGGAACCTGTCGGACCAAGCATCAGAATATTACTCTTCTGCAGCTCCACATCCAGATTTTTGGAAGCAAGAATTCTCTTGTAATGATTGTAAACAGCTACAGAAAGTGCCTTCTTGGCATCATCCTGGCCGATGACATATTCGTCCAGAATGCTGTGAATCTCTTCCGGTTTCAGAAGGTTGATCCCTGTTTCGTAATCTGCTTCATGGTCATACATATTAAATTCTTCTTCCATGATCTCGGAACAGATACCGATACATTCATCACAAATATATGCCCCATCCGGACCTGCGATCAGTTTTCGTACCTGATCCTGGGTCTTATGGCAAAAGGAGCATCTTACCTTTCCTTCTCTTACTTTATCTGCCATATCTTTTTGTTTCCTTTCTAAGCGTAAATGTCCGTCTCTCGCAGACATTTAAAATTCCTTTTTAAAGCAAGATAAGACTCCTGTGTCTTTACAGGAGTCTTTTCTTACGCATTATTTGTGGATGACAACACCATCGATCAGGCCATATGCCTTCGCTTCTTCCGCGGTCATATAATTATCACGGTCAGTATCCTTCTCCACAATCTCAAGAGGCTGTCCGGTATTCGCAGAAAGAATCTCGTTCAGCTTCTTTTTGGTTTTTGCGATCTGGTCAGCTACGATCTGGATCTCTGTAGCCTGCCCCTGTGCACCGCCTGACGGCTGGTGAATCATGATCGTTGAATTCGGCAGTGCGTATCTCTTGCCTTTGGCACCGGAGGACAGGAGAAAAGCTCCCATGCTGGCTGCCATTCCAAGGCAGATAGTAGATACATCGCACTTGATATACTGCATTGTATCGTAGATTGCCATTCCGGCAGTTACAGAACCGCCCGGGCTGTTAATATAAAGCTGAATATCCTTGGAAGGATCTTCCGCTTCCAGGAAGAGAAGCTGTGCAACGATCAGGTTCGCGCTGACATCGTTTACCTCTTCTCCAAGGAAAATGATTCGGTCCTTAAGAAGTCTTGAATAGATATCGTAACTTCTTTCTCCTCTGCTGGTCTGCTCAATGACGTAAGGTACTAAACTCATTTTGCCCTCCATTTCCGAGGTTTATTACGCCTCTACAGCTGCATCGGCAACTAATGTAACAGCTTTCTGAACAGCCATATCTTTCTTCATCTGCTCCATCTCGTTCTCACCGATGAGTTCTTTTAATTTGTCTGCTTCCATCTTGTACATCTCTGCCATCTTGGAGATCTCTTCGTTAACCTCTTCCTCTGTTGGCTGGATGTTCTCTACCTCAGCGATCTTCTCAAGAACAAGTCTTGTCTGGATTCTCTTAAGAGCCTGTGGCTTCATGTCTTCCATCATCTTGTCAACGCTCTGGCCTGTGAACTGGAAGTACTGCTCCATGGAAAGACCCTGGGACTGCATTCTTCTTGCGAAGTCGTCAAGCATCTGACGTGTCTGTGTCTCGATCATTGCCTCCGGAATATCCATCTGGGCATTCTCGATTACTTTATCTACTGCTGCGTCCTCTTTAGCACGGCGAGCATCTTCTGCTTTCTTCTCTGTCAGGTTCTTCTTAACGTCTTCTTTGTACTCAGCAAGTGTATCAAACTCAGATACATCTTTAGCGAAATCATCGTCAAGCTCCGGAAGCTCTTTTGCTTCGATCTTCTTAACGTCGCACTGGAATACAGCTTCTTTACCAGCGAGCTCTTTTGCCTGATACTCTTCTGGGAATGTTACTTTAACTTCTACGTGATCACCTGTGTTGGCACCAACAAGCTGCTCCTCGAATCCCGGGATGAATGTGTTGGAACCAAGTGTCAGCGGATAGTCTGTTCCTTTACCGCCCTCAAATGCCTCTCCGTCTACGAAGCCCTCGAAATCGATAGTTGCTGTGTCGCCGTTCTCAGCTGCACGATCCTCAACTGTGATTGTTCTGGAGTTCTTCTCCTGCTCTTTCTTAAGCTCTGCCTCAACTTCCTCGTCTGTTACTTCTGTCTCAGACTTCGGAACCTCAAGTCCTTTATAGTCGCCAAGAGTTACCTCTGGTTTGGTAGCTACTTCTGCTGTAAAGATAAATGGTTTGCCAGGCTCAACCTGTGTTACATCGATCTTAGGCTGGGAAACGATCTCAAGATCACACTCAGCAAGTGCTTTGCTGTAATGCTCAGGAATCAGAGCGTTAGCAGCATCCTCAAGGAATACTCCCTTGCCGTACATCTGCTCGATCATTTTTCTAGGAGCTTTTCCTTTACGGAATCCCGGAATGGAAATTCTGCCTTTCGCTTTCTGATATGCATTCTGCATTGCTTTGTCAAGATCCTCGGCGGAAACCTCGATTGTAAGTTTCGCCATGTTTTTCTCCATTTTTTCCACCTGTAAACTCATGTTTCTTGTTCCTCCTTAATTATATCGAGTAAATACCTTATATAAATAGTTAACACTCGCATTTTATATATTTACAGTCATTTCTGTAGTATAGCATAATCCCTGTAAAAACGCCAGTATTTTTTTCATCATACATCGCTCTTATCAGGCTGTAAATTCCCTGTTTTTAATAAAAAATCTCCGTTGAATATGCCACAGACTCTGCGATTTCCTCTGCTTTCGCTCTTCCTTCCAGCTGACGGATCAGAGAAAGGCTGAAATCAATAGCAGTTCCAAGGCCTCTGCTGGTGGTTACATTTCCATCTACCACAACCGGTTCCAGGGATGTTTTTGCGCTTGTAAGCTGCTCCATCACAGATGGATAGGAAGTAGCATTTCTGCCCTTCAGGAAGCCAAGTCTCTCGAATACTCCCGGTGCGGCACAGATAGCAGCCACTTTTCCGCCTTTCTGGTAAAAACCGGTGAGAAGATCTGTCAGCGGTTTGTATTCCTCGAGATATTTTGTTCCAGGCATTCCTCCCGGGATTACCAGCATGTCCGCATCAGAGAAATCACATTCTCCGAATGTACGGTCTGTAAGGAGGTGGATTCCATGGGAAGTTTTAATCTCTTTTGTCTCTTTAATAGACACTGTCTGAATATCAATTCCGGCTCTCCGCATCAGATCTACCACTGTCAGTCCTTCGATATCTTCAAAACCATCTGCGAAAAAAATATATACTTTGCTCATAATGTTTTCCGTCCTTTCTTTTTATATTATTCCGGTACTGTCCGGAGGTTTTTTCACTCCCTTTCATAATGCTTTTTTCTATAAAAAATGTCAAGAAAATTTGCAGAGTAAGTCCGTTGCAAATTATATTTTTTTCATGTAAACTGAGGGCAGTATATTTGCAGGAGGAATCGGTTATGGAAATTGAACGTAAATTTCTTATTGAAAAAGAAAATCTGCCGGAAAACCTGGCTTCTTATCCCTGTCATCGAATCGAGCAGGGTTATCTCTGTACCTCGCCGGTAGTCCGCATCCGCAGACAGGACGATGACTATTTTCTCACTTATAAATCCAAAGGACTGATGGCACGCGAGGAGTACAATCTTCCACTCACAGCAGAGGCCTATGAACACCTGAAGCCCAAGGCAGACGGAATCCTCATCACAAAAGACCGTTATGTAATCCCGGAAAAAGACGGGCTTTTTATTGAACTGGATGTGTTCCACGGAAAATATGAGGGCGTTCTTCTGGCTGAAGTAGAATTTCCCACAGAGGACGCAGCCAACGCCTACACTGCACCGGACTGGTTCGGAGAAGATGTAACCTATTCTACAAAATATCATAACAGCACCATGAGCCAGGGCTGGTAAATCACACTTGTATTTCTTATTTCCAGTGCTATAATTAGTGATGCAGGCAGATATAGTTCATTGGTAGAACATCAGCTTCCCAAGCTGAGGAGGCGGGTTCGATTCCCGTTATCTGCTTTCATTGCCAAAGAGGGCACGCGAGTCAGGCGTGTCTTTTTTTATAAATGATTTTAAGGAGGATTTTATTATGAAGATTGGATTTATCGGATGCGGAAATATGGGTTCTGCCATGATCGGCGGCATTCTCCGCCAGGGAATTTTTTCCAAAGAGGAGATCATCGTTTCCAACCTTACCCCAGAGGGAAAAGCCCGCAGTGAAAAAAATCTCGGCGTTGTGACCACTCTGGATAACAACGAAGTAGTCAGATCCGCAAAAACTGTCGTTCTTGCCGTAAAGCCTCAGTTTTATGAGGAAGTTCTGAGTGAAGTCCACGACAGCCTCACCAAAGATCACACCATCATCGGCATCGCCCCTGGCAAGACCCTTGCATGGCTGGAAGAAAAAGCTGGTCTGCCTCTGAAAGTTGTCCGTTTTATGCCTAACACTCCTGCACAGGTTGGCGAAGGCATGACTGCCGTATGTGCCAACGAAAGAGTTTCTCAGGACGAACTGGCTGAAATCCTTAAGATCACAGACAGCTTCGGCTGTACCGAAGTAATCCCGGAACGTCTGATGGATGCCGCAGGCGCTGTAGGCGGCTGTGCACCGGCTTATGTGTTTATGTTTATCGAAGCTATGGCAGATGCCGCTGTAAGCCAGGGAATGCCCCGTAAACAGGCTTACAAATTCGCTTCCCAGACCGTACTTGGCAGTGCGAAGATGGTTCTGGAAACCGGACGTCATCCAGGTGACCTGAAAGATATGGTCTGCTCACCGGCAGGAACTACTATCGAAGGAGTTCGTACCCTGGAGAAAAATGGTTTCCGCAGTGCTGTGTTTGAGGCGCTTACTGCTGCTGCGGAAAAAGGCAAAAAATTATAATATCTGACACAGTTACAGATAGCAAAAACTCCGTGTCAGTCTGCTCTCATGCAGGCTTCACGGAGTTTTTCATCTCATGTCTGAAGGAGTTACAACAGCTCAATCAACGCATCAATATCTTCCATCTTCGTTCCCCAACTTGTGGCAAAACGGATCACAGTATGATCTTCATCATATTTCTCCCAGAAATCAAACTGAACTTTTTTGCCCAGTTCTTCTTTCTTTTTATTTTCCAGAACTACAAACTGCTGGTTTGTAGGAGAATCCAGATATAACTGATAGCCTTTTTCCTGAAGGGCTTTTTTCAGTTTCATAGCCGTTTCAATGGCATTTTTGCTGATCTTTGTATACAGATCATCGGTAAACAGCGTATCAAACTGAATTCCCAGAAGACGGCCTTTTGCCAGAAGGGCTCCCTGCTGTTTCACCATGGTCATAAAATGTTTCGGAGCTTTTTTCGTAAAGACAACTGCCTCACCGCAGAGTGCTCCTACCTTGGTTCCGCCGATATAAAATACATCGGTGTATCCGGCGATATCTTCCAGTGTCACATCGGTTTCCGGGCTTGCCAGGCCATAGCCAAGTCTTGCTCCGTCCAGAAACAGCGGAAGATTGTATTTATGGCATACTTCTGAAATTTCTTCCAGTTCTTTCTTCGTATAAAGAGTTCCGTACTCTGTGGGATGGGAAATATAAACCATTCCCGGAAATACCATATGATCGTGGCTTTCATCCCCGTAAAAGGTTTCCACATAGTCTGTGATGCTTTCTGCTTTGATCTTCCCGTTTTCTGCCGGAAGTGTCAGTACCTTATGTCCTGTATATTCAATAGCTCCTGCCTCATGACAGCTTACATGTCCGGTCTGTGCCGCAAGAACACCTTCATAACGGTTCAGGACAGAACCTATGATCGTGGCATTGGTCTGGGTTCCTCCCACCAGGAAAAACACCTCTGCATCCGGGCAGCCACAGGCTTTACGGATCTTCTCCTTGGCAGAATCACAATATTTGTCCGTGCCATAGCCTGAAAGCTTCTCCATATTGGTTTCCAGAAGCTTCTGGAGGATCGCCGGATGAGCTCCCTCGCAATAATCGTTTACAAAAAATAACATTTTATTTTCTCCTCATCTGTATTTCCATTTTATTTGACCGTCTGTCCCGGAATGATCTTACAGGTAGAAAACGATTTGAATTTACAGGAAATCGCTCCCTTCATCTCCTGTTCCAGGAAAAGCATGGCCACATGCGCACGTTCCAGATGCTCCATCCGAAGTGTGGTAAGAAGGATATCTCCGGTAAGATAATCCGGGATCTCATCCACACCCAGAAGAGAAATGTCTTCCGGAACCGAAATCTTCTTCTGCCGTAACGCACGCATCACGCCAATGGAAATCTGATAATTTTCCATGATAAAAGCATCCGGCAGTTCATGAGTATCCAGATATTTCAGTGTTGCCTCACATACCTCACTGGTAGTTTCTCCCAACTGGTAAATAGATTCTTTCTCCAGCGGCAGGCCATTCTTCCGAAGTCCTGCACGGAATCCTGCACGCCTCTGCTGGAAATTAAAGATATCCTGGGTATTGGCCATATATTTGATATTCCGGCATCCTCTGGAAACCAGATAATCCACACAATCCCTGATTCCCTCCACCCCGCCGAAGGTAACGCAATGATATTCATTTCCAAGATCATTATCATAGATCACCATTGGCTTTTGGATTGCCCGAAACGGTGGAAACTGATCCGGCTGCATCTCCGTTGCATACAGGATCACACCTGCCACATTTTCCTCATTGGCCTCACGCACTACGCGCTCCACATCTTCTTTTTTTGTGGAAGAAGCATAGGTCACGCTGATGATACAGCCCATTCTTCTGGCTTCCTGTTCAAATATCGTCAGACTGTCCGGGCATACATCCAATTCAAAATCCTTGAGGAATCTGAGATCATTATCAATAAAAAGTACCTTGATGATATTTTTATTTTCTAATTCCTGCTTATTTTTTTCTTCTTTTTGTCGTTCTGCTTCTCCTGTAACTTCTTCTATATAATCAAAAACCTTCCGCCGGGTTTTTTCACTGACTCCTGGTTTATTGTTTAAAACCAGGGATACAGTTGCCTTGGAAAGATTAAGATTTCTCGCTATATCTGCTGCTTTAATTTTCATTCTGGTCCCTCTTACTATATACTTCTCCTTGATTCTAAACACTTTTGGTTTCTCTGTCAATACAAAGCAGGGAGCCGCCTCTTCGGCAGCTCCCAGTTAATTATCTGACCTCACGTACACGTACAGCCATATATTCTCTTCCTGGCAGGTCGATCCGGAACTTGCCTTTAAAGGTTCCTTTTTTCTCAATCGTCATGTTCCAGGTATCAATTACTTCTACTTCAAATTCTGTCTCATCATCAATGTGATACTCACGGAATGACGGACGCATGAAGCTGTAATAGAAAATATAATATTTGATATTCTGAAGACTGTTATCTACAGTTGCGCCAACCTCATCCCACTGATTTTCCAAAGGACGAAGGCCAGGTGCCGGAGTTTCTTCCATAATCTTCTGGAGGAATTTAAATCTCTCAGGGCTTTCTCCATGAAGTTTGCCACCATGAGACCACCAGAGAACTCCCTCATCGTTCATATAAGTCTCGCCGTGTCCCGGGTATGCTCCTCGGCAGAATGCTTCCCAGAAACGTCTGGTCATTTCTTTTCCGCTGATGTTTCCCCAGCCATGCTGGATATTTCCCTCATATGCAATTTCATCCAGAACTACCGGTTTTTTGTAACGGATACGCCACTCATTTACCATTTCGGCGGATTTGTAAAGATCCTGTCTCTGAATGCTGCAGTGTGTAATCCATGGTCTTGTATAATCATAGAAGCTCTTGCAGTTATGAATAGAACGAAGATGGTTGTATACATCCTGCTCCTGGATGATGGATGCGTAACGCTCCCAGTCCTCTGTTGTCTTTTTCGGGAAAAGATCGTACTCATTGGCAAGTGACCACCATACGTTTCTGTATGCACTGACTCTGGCAATGAGATATTTCCAGTAAAGATCATCACACTCTGCACTCATCTCGCTGAATCCCCAGCGGTCATATGGATGCATTACAATAATATCTGCCTGGATTCCAAGATCCATCAGTTTTTTTACACAGTCATCAATGTGCTGGAAATGTTTTACGTTGAATCTCTTGTAATCGAAGTTATTGCCCTCTGCACAGCCAACATATTCCTGGAAATTCTCAGATGTCAGTACAGAACTGTCCATCGGAGTTCCTTCATATGGATAGCTGATCGGCTCGTTCAGGTTATAGTCATAGTGTTTCGGGAATACGCAGAAACGGATCTTATTGAATGCACTGTCTTCCAGTGTCTTCAGTGTCTGTTTCTGAAGTTCCTCGCTCTGAAGCTCCCATACATAGCAGGTTGTTCCGATAGAATAATATGGTTTTCCATCTTCATATGCCATGTGATAAGTGTAGGATACACGAACCGGACCGTGGTTACCCTCTGTTGCCGGTGTTACATGGAATGCGCCTGTATACACCTCATCGGAAAAGCTTCCCTTGATTTCAAATGTATAATCGCCTTCAAAAGATGGCATGAAACGTACACGATAGATTCCGTCTCCATCATAGAAACCATCTACTGTTTTTGTCTCTTCTTTGCCTTTAAAAGTTCCCTGGATGGCATAATCAGTAAACGGATTGCCTTCATGTCTGCCTGGCATCTCTGCTTCAAAGGTTCCCCATTTTTCCACAGATTCTGTATATTTACATGTGCTCATAATTCGTCCTCTTTCTTTCTGTAATCAAGCCGTCTGCCCGTATCAGGATTTAACTGCTCCGGCCATACCTTCTACAAAGTATCTCTGGAAGATCAGGTATACAATCATAACCGGGATAACGGAAACAAGTACACCTGCACACAGATAACCATAATCAGTTCCGTGCTCACCAACGAATGTCATGATACCAACCGGTACTGTCTTCATTGTGTTATCATTGATAATAACGCTGGCCAGAAGGTACTCATTCCATGTGGAAAGGAAGTCTGTGATAAACAGTGTTGCAATCGCCGGTTTTGCGATTGGAAGGATAATCTTGTAAAAGAGCTGCCATTTGTTACATCCGTCAATACATGCAGCTTCATCGATATCTTTCGGAATTCCTAGCATGAAACCTCGCATGATCAGGATACAGTAGGAAATACCAAATCCGATATAAACATAGAATAATCCGAAATATGTATTCAGAAGATTCAGTTTGCTGTAGATAATGTTGATTGGTACCAGTGCTGTCTGCATTGGAAGCATCATACCAATAAGGAAGAATACGAAAATTCCTACACGATGTTTGATGTTCAGTCGTGTCAGTGCGAAAGAAGCCATCGCTCCTACGAAGATACCAAGCGGTACTTTCAGGCAGGAGATGATCAGGTCATTTTTCATATAGTTAAAAAGATTTCCTTTTGTGATAGCATTTGTAAAGTTGTCCCACGCAATTTCTGCCGGAAGCTGGAACAGACTTAAGCCGCTCATGAAATCTTTTTTATGTTTCAGTGCTGTTGCAACAAGTGTAAAGATCGGTACAATCCAGATCAGCGCCAGAATGATCAGAAGCACATACAGCAGTACTTTTTTTGTAATTTTTTTACTTTTTCCGTCCATTGTCTGCACCTCCTACTTTTCTTTTGCTGTAAAGGAAATATATGGAATGATTACCACAAGCATCATAACTACCATGACACATGCAACTGCGGTTCCCATACCTACATTATTATACTGGAATGTCTGAGAATACATATAAGTTGCCAGAACCTGTGTGGAGTTGTTCGGACCACCGCCGGTAAGACCCTGTACAATATCGTAAACTTTCATAGCTGCTACGATCAGTGTTGCAAGAACCATAACAAATGTCTCTTTCATAAGAGGTACGGTAACACTGAAGAATTTACGAACCGGGCCTGCGCCATCAATGGTAGCTGCCTCGAGAACGTCCGGAGATACTGCCTGAAGACCTGCCAGGAAAAGAATCATCGGCTGGCCGATTCCCTGCCACAGTGCTGCCGCAAAAATTGCATACAGACTGACCTTCGGATCAGAAATCCATGTCTGTTTGAAATTGATTCCAAGTACTTTGAAAAACTGATTGATAAATCCGATATTCGGATTGTAGATCCATCTCCAGATGATCGCTACTGCGATAGGTGCGATGACACACGGGAAATAAAAGAATGCGCGGAATACGGTACGTCCGCGGAACTGTTTATTAAGAATTACCGCAAAACCAAGGGAAACTGTCATCAGAAGTACAATTGTAAGTACGATCCAGATCAGGTTATTCTTTAACGCAATCATGAATGTTGCATCGTTTGTAAACAGATTAATATAGTTTGCCAGACCTACAAATTCCTTTTCCGCAACACCGTTCCATTTAAACAGACTGATAAACAGTGAGTAAAATACCGGTATTACAATAACGGAAAGGTAGATCACTGCTGCCGGTATCAGAAACGCATATGCGCCGAAATCAACTTTGCTTTTTTTCTTCATTCCGGATTACCTCCACTTTTACTGAAAAAGCGGCCAAAGCCTGCGCTCTAGCCGCTCCGTTATGCTTTTATACTTAATTATTTAGCCTGATATTCCTCAATTGCTTTCTGGATATTAGATGCTGCTTCCTCTGGTGTCATCTCATCGTTAGCAACTGCATCCTGTGCATTGAAGAGAACGTCTGCAACCTCTGTCGGGAATGCCTGGTCAGTGATTGTAAATGTTCCGTTTGTATTGGATGTCTCAAGCATACCGTCTACGTTAACCTGATCTGCAGGAGCTTTTTTGCCCTGTTTTGGAAGTGGTAAGTTGTAATACTCGCCGTACTGGTCAACGCTGTCATCACTGTAGTAGTAATCCATGAACTTCACGCATGCATCCAGTTCCTCATCGGAAAGGTTCTTGTTGAACTGTGTCATCTCTGCGAAAGCAGACATACGGTTGCTGTCACCGGACGGGAATGCAAATACGCCATAGTCGTTCGGATCAAGGTCATTCTGGATCATAGTTCCGTCATACCACTGTCCCTGAAGATCCATTGCACATTCTCCTGTGCCCATTGCCATGATTGTATCGTTCGGGTCAAGGGTAAGGAATCCATCTGGGAAGTATCCTGCGTCAACCCACTCTTTATATTTTGTGAATGCCTGTACAACTGCTTCACAATCCCAGCTCTCTTCGAATGTATTCAGCTTGTCATGAAGCTCAGAACCTGCATAGTGCTCAACAAGAAGCTCAAGCCATCTCATTACATGCCATCCATTAAGACCTGCTGTATCCATTGGTGTGTATCCGTTGTCTTTCAGAGTCTTAAGAGCTGCCTCGAATTCATCGAATGTAGTCGGAACTTCGATTCCGCAATCATCAAAGATCTGTTTGCTGTAGTAAACACCAAGTGCATTGTAGCTTGTCGGATATCCGGAAAGCTTGTTATCGAATGTACAGAGGTTTAAAGCAGCTTCTGTAAACTCATCGCTCCATCCGTTATCTTTTGCATACTGTGTAAGATCATATGTTTTGTCATTATCTACATAGAAGCTTCCAAGGCTGCCGCCCCAGTTAAACCACATACTTGGAAGTGTATCGGAAGAAGCTGCAACTTTGCAGGCATCCTTGATTCCGTCTGTGTCATAGAAAGATGCTGTTACTTTAATATCCGGGTTTGCCTCGTTGAATGCCTCTACGATCGGCTCAACTGCGTTCTGTCTTGTGTTCAGTGTCCAGAAAGAAACTTCTGTTGCTGCGCTTACGGAAGAAGCCATTCCGAATACCATTGTTCCTGCAAGTACTGCTGCCATTACTTTTTTAAAATTCATATCATGTCCTCCTTTAAACTTTTCATGAATTTGTTTAGTAGTTTGTTTGGTACGTCTCGTTTTTCGTTAAATAAAAGATAGCACATTGTTTAGTTATTTTCAACTGTTTTTTACTATTTCTATATTTATTATAATTTTATATAGCGTTTTTTGTCTATTTTTCACAATAAACTTGTTGTGATATATTTAGTTTCATATAAACTTTTTGAATTTTTTGCAAAAATTACGCATCTACAGTGTTTAGTAGATGTTTTTTATCCATCCATGAAGTGCTCTTTTTTGATCTTTTTCCCTAACATTTTTAGACATTTTATAACATTCTTTGACATGGATTTTTTCTCACGCTCTATTTTATGTATACAAAAACCTGCGATTTTTGCAAAAACCGCAGGCTTTTCTCATGATATTTAAACTTTTTTTAAACTTTTATCATTTAACTCTCACACGCTTTCTGTGCATACTCTGTCTCCACCAGTTTTTCATACTCTGCACGTGTGTTCAGCTCTCCTGCATCTTCCAGAATATCCTGCAGAAGCTCAAAGCTGTCTTTTTCAAAAATCAGATTTTCTTTCCATGTATCCTGATCATAATAACGTTTTACAATGGTAGTAATCGTATCGAGATCGGTTTCCTTAAACTGTGGTGCAATCACCTCCGCAATTTCCTCCGGCGTGTGGCTCTGAACGTAATCCATTCCTTTCTGAAGTGCATTGGTAAATTTCTGGATGATCTCCGGATTCTCTTTCATATAACTTTCTTTTGCGCTGTAGGATGTGTAAGGCACATATCCGGATGCTTCCCCAAGAGACGCTACCACATAACCTGCCCCTTCTTTTTCCAGAATTGTGGCAGATGGTTCAAACTCTACCGTATATGCCGCAGAATCATCCCCTGTGAAAGCCGCTGCCGTAGAACCAAAATCGATACTCTGGTCGATGGTCAGATCTTTCTGTGGGTCGATGCCATTTTTCTTCAGAATATATTCAAATACCATTTCCGGCATGCCACCTTTTCGTCCACCGAGAACTTTCTTTCCTTTCAGATCTTCCCATTTGAAATCAGACATCTCTTCTCTTGCCACAAGAAAGTTTCCGGCGCGCTGGGTAAGCTGGGCAAAGTTTACTGCCGGGTCGGTGGCGCCTTCCTGGTATGCATAGATCGATGCTTCCGCTCCCATGAAACCGATATCTGCCTCACCGGAAATCAGAGCTGTCAGAACTTTATCTGCGCCAAAACCAGTTACCAGTGTCAAGTCCAGACCTTCCTCTGCAAAATATCCCTCTTCAATCGCCACATACTGCGGCGCATAGAAAATCGAATGCGCTACCTCATTTAATGTAACCTTCGTAATCTTCTCCTCTGCCCCGTCCTTCTTAGCAGCAAAAGCCGTCATCGGCAGCGCGGTCACCGCCAAAACCACTGCTGCCGTCAGTGAAATCCATTTTTTATTTTTCATGCAGATACTCCTTTAAGAAACTTCTGCTGTTAGGATATGCATAAAGGTCCTAAAAGGTTCAAATTCAAAGGTATTATCCGTTTTCTCAGTCTCTTCTGCCCTGTTTGGACTGGATCTTGGAAGGAACTGTCTCACATTCATTTACGGATTTGCATAATCTTCCGCGATCCAGTAACTGCCGTAAACAGGAAAAATCGTATCAACTTCTCCCTGCAAAAGAGCAGTTTCCATCTCATCATATAATTCCGGACTTTTTTTGCTGACTGCAAAATAGTATGGGGAATATCCGATCTTCACAATGGAATTCCAGAGATATTTGGAAATTTCTTTCTCCGCAACCGTTGTGGAAACAATGGCATCCAGCTTACCGCTGTTCATGTCTGCATATCTCTGCTCACTGCTCTCATAAAGCTCGACCTGGCATTTCACATGTTCTCGGTTTTGTGACCGGTCTTGTATACCGGAAATTCCAGCCAAAAAAATGGCAGATTTTTCCGGCAGCTGTTGCAATCACCCTTCCATCAACCCTGATCAGCTCCTGCATCACCGCGTTTTTATTTGGCGGAATCACCTCTTCTGGTTCCTCCATTCTTGTACAGCTTCTTTCCAAAACACCTCTTGGAATGGTCGGAAGCTGTTTTGTGGTCCAGTTTGTCACCGATTACATTGACCGTGTTCTCTGTCTTGCACTGGCTGCTGTTATGATCGGTGCCTTACGCAAAAATATGAAAGAGAGTTTTATCCGATGAAAGTTCTTATTACAGGTACCAGCTCCGGAATTGGAAAAGGATGCGCGGAGTTTTTTCTGAAAAAAGGCCATGAAGTCTATGGATTTGATAAAAATGCTGCTACGATCGCGCTGCCTGGATATACCCATTTCTGCCTGGATATCCGGAATAAGGATTCCTACCCGGAACTCCCTCCTGTGGATATCCTGATCAACAATGCTGGAACGCAGGACGGAAATGACATTGACGTAAACTTAAAAGGAACCATTTCCATTACCGAACATTACGGAATCCATGCCAATATTTACTCCATTGTGATGATCGGTTCCGCAAGCGGTCACACCGGCTCCGAGTTCCCAGAATATGCAGCCAGCAAAGGCGGCGTTCTGGCCTATACCAAAAATGTGGCAATGCGGATTGCGCCTTACCAGGCCACCTGCAACAGTCTGGATTTCGGCGGCGTCATGACCGAGCTGAACCGTCCGGTCATGGAGGACAAAAAACTCTGGGATCAGATCATGGATCTGACTCCTATGAAGCGGTGGATGACTGTGGAAGAAGCTGCGGAATGGATTTATTTTATCTCTGTAAAAAACCGCTTCTGCACCGGTCAGAATATTCTCATCGACGGCCTGGAAGCCGGAAACTGCAACTTTATCTGGCCGGATGAAACATAAAAATCTCTTCTGCTGTCTTTTCTGATTTGTGTTATAATAGACCTCATAATATTCAGCGTTTCAAAAAACGCCGTAAACAGGAGGAAATCACTATGGACATCAAAGAGGAAATCCATTCATTATCAGAAGAAATGCTCACAAACCTTGGCAGACTGGTTGCCATCGACTCCCAGCTTGGCACACCTGCCGAAGGAAAACCTTTCGGTGAAGGCCCTGCAAAAGCTCTGGAAGAGGGTCTTAAGATTGCCGAAGAACTTGGCTTCAAAACCGTAAACCTGGATAACTACTGCGGCTATGCAGAAATGGGTGAGGGCGATGAAATCGTTGGAATCGCCGGACATCTGGATATTGTGCCAGTCGGTGGTGACTGGACTTACGATCCTTTTAAACTTACCCGTGAGGGCGACCATGTATACGGACGTGGAACCACCGATGACAAGGGGCCCGTCTTGGAAGCACTCTACGCCATGAAACTTCTCCGTGACCACGGCGTAAAGCTAAACAAAAGAGTACGTCTGATCATGGGCTGCAACGAGGAGACCGGTTCCAAATGTATGGAACATTATAACCAGGTAGCAGAAGAACTCTCCTGCGGTTTTACCCCGGATGCCAGCTTCCCATGTATCCACGGTGAAAAAGGCCGTGCATTTATGATGGCCTATTCCAAAAATACCCGGATCATTTCTGTAAATGGTGGATTTGTAGCAAACGCAATGTGCGACACCTGCACAACCGTAATCCCTGCAGATACCGGCCTGAAAGAGAAACTGGAATCCGCCTTATCCCAGAGCAAGCTCCAGGAATACAAAGTAACCGAAGAAAACGGAGAACTGACCATCTACGCAAAAGGCGTTCCTGCCCATGCCAGCACACCGGCCCTTGGTGTCAATGCCGCAGGCGTAACCTTTGAGTGCCTTGCAAAAGCCGGATTTGAAGATGATTTTGTAGAATTCTATAATTCCCATCTCGGCACCGCCTGCGATGGTTCCGGTATCGGACTGAAATTTGCAGACGAGTACGGCGAGCTGACTTTCTGCAACGGAGTTGTAAAAACCGAAAACGGTGTAATTTCCTGTACCATTGATATCCGTGTTCCTGTAACACTGAAAGAAGAAGATGTACGCAGAATGTGCGAAGGTAAACTGGAAGACAAAAACGGCCGCATTGAAATCGTTGAGATCGGCGCTCCGCTGTTCTTCCCGAAAGAATCTCCGCTTGTAAATGCCCTGTACAAAGCCTACACCGATGTAACTGGCGATACAGAACACGAACCTGTAGTCATCGGCGGCGGTACTTATGCAAAATCCCTCAAAAATATCATTGCCTTCGGACCTGAAAAAGAGGGAATCGACTACCGCATCCACGGAGCCGACGAATTTATCCTGGTTTCCGGTATGGAAGAAGCAGTCCTGATCTATATGGAAGCAATCAGAAATCTGCTTGCGATCTGAAAAACACACTGAAACGTCAAACAGGTTCCGACAGAAGTGGAGGATTACTTCTGCCGGAACCTGTTTTATTTTCAGGGAAAATAATTCAATTATATATGTTTTATACAAAAAATTCATTTAATTTTTGTGTATGATTTTCCGTTTTCTGTTGTCTTATTATGTTTCACTCTCTGATGAATCCATATTTTTCCATCCATAACGGAGAATGGATATCACCATAGACGATTCACTGACAATTTCGTCTAATATTCCCGCCCAGGAACCAACAACAATATCATATATGATCCACAATGGTGAATTGATCAGCATTCCAACCAGGCGGATTTTCCGTGCATTGTATGTGTATCCACCTATCGTTGCCGCAATATTAGCCACAACCGGAAGCAGCGACCACCATCCGGTCCAGGTAAAGATCAGCGTTGTCACCTGCAATATACAAAGCAGGCAGCACATCCGTCTTCCTTTCAGAATATCATTTTTGCTTCCCAGGCAGAATGAACGCACG